>Ga0129310_1000063_pt1 | contig 143983 bp, 120 predicted proteins | sample Go1ome_2_FD_94433 | JGI IMG/M metagenome (GOLD analysis project Ga0129310, IMG submission 94433) | Western lowland gorrila individual fecal microbial communities from Wisconsin, USA - Go1022A metagenome | ecosystem: Host-associated > Mammals > Digestive system > Large intestine > Fecal... | reverse complement strand
CGGACAGGTAAGTGCGGTTCGTCCCCAGTTCCGCCGCAAGCTGCTGTATGGTCAGTGCGGGGACTGTATAGCCCCGGTTCTCAATCCACTCATCCACTTTTTGCTCCAATGCGGCAAATGCCGGATTGGCGTCTTCGCCGACAGGCGGATGCCGCTCTTCCGCTTGTACCTTCTCTTCCGCCTCATTTCCGGCAGGCATCACAATCTCCTTGATATGTCCCACCGACAGGGTGTACCGGTACAGCGAATAAGACATGTAGGTGAAAAAGACAACCCCCGCCACCATATATATAAGCAACCCCAGGGTGGGCGCGAATGCCAGCCCGATGCCTGAAAAACCGATTATTCCCAGACCATGTGAGCTGAGAAGCATCCAGCGGGTGAAGTTGGAGACATTCTCGGAATAATAATTATCCATATCGCGCTTCATGTTGAAATAAACCCTGTAATAGCGGCGCAGAATGGCATACACCTCGTAGGCATAATAGAGTGCGGCCGCTATGACCACATACTTTTGGACCGGGTCCGGCACAAACAGGATATTCAAAACCATGACAGCCATAAACATGCCCCACAGAACAAGCCTGTCGCGCGTTTTCCGTACAATGGGAAAACGGTTGTCCACCAAGGCTGAGAATGCAATCTCCAGCAGAGAGCCGAAGATATAGAAACGGGAGAGATTGACAGACACCCTGGCGACCGGATCTTTCATTTCTCCGCCCAAAAACCAGGTGATGGCGATATACACCGCCCAGATGATCAATGTCGCTCCAAAAAGGCGGCGGGCCAGGACATGATTCCGGAACATATCCTTGGGAGCCGGATCAAGCAGAAAAAACAACCCGTAGACAAAAGTCAAGGGGAAAGATACCAGTTGTATATGATAATAAGCAGTTTCCATTCTAAATATAAATATCGCCTGCAAAGGTAGTAAAATCCCCCCAAGCATCGTTTTTATTATCCTTCCAAAATGCCGGAATGCCCTAAAATAACTACTGAATCAACAAATTCATTATTAAAACAACAAAAATACACCCCTAAAACAACAATTGTCAATTTAGGGGGTATCTGCTTTTTGGATCGTATCGCGATTAACACTAAGTTTGCAAAAAAGAAACAATATCGTATTTGATTAAAAAAGAGGTGTTATGCCCCAAGTGAAAGTACATAAAGAGGTAGCTGCAAGAAAAGATAATTTTTTCTTCATTTTGTCATGCCGGCATTTGCGGGTTTCAACTATTTTATTAAACACACACACACACACACACAAGCAGGCGCATACAATCAAAGTTCCCGCGCGCGTAATATACCCAAAAACAAACAAATAGCCATACATCCCCACAAAGAGAATATCTTTTCTTTTTGTGGCTTTTTTATATTCCTTCCTCTCCTTTTGGAACAGGCAGATCAACCCATAAACAGACAACGTTTAATCAATCATAAAAAACACCGTTCACATGGACAGAATGACTATCCGCACGGACAAACGTGCAATTCCAATCATAAAATCGGCCTTCACCGGCAAGTTGCTGATCTTTGCACTCGCCACCCTGCAACTGACCGGCTGCGCAAAGGATGACCGGCACAACACCCCTCATCCGGACAGGGGCGCGGTGCGGATAACCACCGACTGGTCGGAACGCTCTTCGGACGCATCCGTGCCCGGCAGCCATACGCTACGTATCGGAGCAGAGAGCCAGGAGGTGACGGGGGAAACCAACACCTTCAAAAGCCTGCTGGCACCGGGCAGCTACCGGTTGCTGGCATACAATACCCCCGAAGGTGTTTCCGTAACGGGGAATACCGCTACGGTGGACACGAAAGACGACGGCACGCTCACCCCACAACCGGGAGTGCTGTTTTCCGCCACAAAGGAACTGGATGTGGAGGCGGACGACACACTGAAAGTCACCCTGCCGATGCAACAGCACATCCGCAACCTGACGCTGACCCTGCAACTGGCGGAAGGCGACAAGGAACGCATTGCCGGGACAACCGCCACGCTGACAGGCATCGCGCACAGTCTCGACCTGGTAACGGGCGAACAGACCACCGGACAGACGGGACAGACCGTTGCACCGGAGTTCAAACTCAGTACCGTGACACCCACCCGTGCGGAAGGCAAACCGGCACTTGCCGCCCTGCTCCGCCTGATGGGCGTGATAACCGGCGAACGGCAGACGCTCACCCTCACCGTCAGCCTGAAGGACGGCAGCGTGCAGACCCTCGTGACCGACCTGACCGACCTGCTGAAAGGCTTCGGCGGCACGATGGAGGCCTTGCGGCTGGAGGCATTGCTCAACCTGCCCACGGAAGGCGACATGGGCGGCACCATCACCGGCTGGAAGGAAGTGGACAACGGCGATATCACTATCCACTAAAAGCGGAGAGCAACGATTGAAACGATTGAATTTAAAAACAAACAATAAAATAAGAAGAATATGAGAAAGCAAGCATTTATCTGCGTACTGCTGGCAGCGGTCCTGTTGCCGGGGTGCAGTGAAAACGGAGAAAACACCCCGCAGCCCACCGACGGACGGGTTGCCCTGGAAGCCACCAGCGGCATCCGGATGAACACCCGCGCCTACGACAACACTTGGGAAGCGGGAGACGCCATCGGCATCTACATGCTGGACGACGATGCGACGGACGGAAACGGAAACCACAAGTACACCACCGCCGAAACAGCCAAGACCGGCAGTTTCACCGCTGCCGAAGGACAGACCCTTTACTTTCCGGTGAATGGCGATGCGCGCGACTTTACCGCCTATTACCCCTACCGGGAAACACTGGCGGAAGACAACGTGTACACCGTCGATGTAAAAAAACAGACCCCACAGAAGGATATTGACCTGATGGGTGCCGCCAAAGTGACGGACAAAGACAAACGCAACCCGAAAGTGGCGTTCGTCTTTACCCACAAGCTGGTGAAGCTTGCCATTACCATCAAGGCGGACGGGACCTCACTGACAGATGCCGACCTGGCAGGCACCACTGTCAGCCTCAGCAACCAGCAGACGGCTGCCACCTACAACGTGGTGAGGGGCGGAGAGGCGATCGTTACCGCAGGCACGCCGGCAGAAATAGTCCTGCATACCGACGGACTGAAAGCCGAAGGCATCGTGCTGCCCGAACAACTACGGAAAACATGGTGTTGACGTTTACCGTGCCCAAATTGGATAATCAAGCGTTCCACTGGAACGTGAACAGCGCCGCGCAATCACAGGCGTTTGTAGCCGGAAGCAAATACCTCTACACCATCACCATCAGCAAAGTCGGTGTGGAAGTCAGTTCCACGGTAGAAGACTGGACTCCGGGCAACGGTGACGGTGAGACGGGTGATGCCGAGTAATATATGGATTATACTATAAACAAGCAATAAGAATGAAAGCAAAGTTATTTATGACAATGGCAACCGCCACGATGATATTGGCAGGTTGCAGCAACGATGAGAATGAGGTAGCAGACAACTGGAACGGCGAGATACGCCTTACGAGCGGCGTAACGGCACAGACACGCTCCAACACGCAGGCAACGCAGATACAGGAAGGCGAAACGGTTTACGTATGGGCGGACAAGGCTTCCTCTACTGCGGATTATATAAAGGCATGGACGCTTACAGCAGGCAGCAGTAACGACTTTACGGGCACTTCCCAATATTATCCTACCGATGGCAGCAATCTGGATTTCTATGCCCTGCATGGAAACTTTGCACCGGGTGCATTTACGGAGGAGAACACTGCATTTCCTACATCAGCTATCGTACATTCGGTGGAATCTAACCAGTCGGGTACGGAAGCCTATACCAAATCCGATCTGCTCTATGCCGTTCAGAAAAACGTAATCCGCAGCAGCAATGCAGTAGAACTGAGTTTCTACCACATGCTCTCCAAAGTAGAGGTGGCACTGAAATCAGGTAATGGGAAACCGGATCTGACGGATGCTGTCGTGACGATTGTAGGGACAAAGCTGAAAGCGGACTTCACACCGGACAAAAGCGCAACAATGACCGACCAATCGGCTCGTGCAGGTATGATAACCATACCCGGAGACAACAATGATGCTACTCCGATTACCATCCGCACGATAACAACAACAGATTTCAACGGTAACAGCGAGTATGGTGAAGCGGTTGTCCTTCCGAAGCAGACCATAAGCCAGAATACCCCATTTATCCAAGTGACACTTGCCAACAAGGCCGTATTCAGCTACAAGATTCCTGATGCCGGTGGTCTGACCCTTGAAAGCGGTAAGAAATACACCTATAAGATTACGGTGAACCAAACCGGGCTGACTGTCACTTCGAAGATAGAAAACTGGACGTCAGAAGAAAAAGTAGGTGATGCCGAAATGGAATAAGCCGCATCCGTAAACCGGGTATGAAAATCAGCCATCCCGCACACAAGCGTAATGTGCGGAGGATGCAACCCATAGAGGTGGCACACGGGCAGCTTCGCCGCTGCCGGTGGCGCAAATGATGATAAAACAGAAAAATGATATGATAAACAAATCAAATCCATTCAGACATTTGGCGGTGGCGGTCTTTGCCTGCCTGATGGCCGCCTCGTGCAGCGATGTGACGGACGACGGCACCGCCTTGCCGGACGGTAAATATCCCATGACGTTTACCGCCAGCGTGGACGGGCTCTCCGCCCCGGACCCCGCCTCCCGCGCCACGACCGATGCGAACGGCAAAACCTCGTGGCAGGGGAATGACCCCGTAGCCATCAGCATGGACGGCGGCGCGAGCCATAAAGTGTATAAGATAAGCGATGCCGGCACCGGTGCGATGGTTGCCGATGGCGAAATCCTCTATTGGAGCAAGCGGCAGGAAACCCTTGCGGCATGGCATCCGGTGAGTTGCACCGTCGGTAATGGTGGCGGCAGTGAAGTGAGCATCACCGACCAGAGTTCCGGTTTCGGAACATTGGAGAATATACTGCACGCCCCGGCACAGGAATATACATACAGTAACGGTGGTTCCGTTGCCTTTGTCTTCCGCCATGCACTGGCAAAGGTGAAGGTTGCGCTAAAGAAAGGCGAAGGCATGACGGACGACGACTTGTCCTCTGCCACCGTCCGTCTGACGGGCTATACCGCCGGCACTTTGGGCTACGGCGGCATGACGGGCAGCGAAGGCAGCAACGGTGAGATCACCCCGAAAGCGGAAACGCCCGCCGGCGGAGGCGCAGCCACCTACACCGCCCTCGTTATTCCGCAGCAGATGCAAGGCAAGAAGTTCATCAAAGTATCCGCAGGCGGCTACGACTATTTCTATACCCCCACAGGCAGCACAGATGCCAACCTCGAAGCCGGGAAGCAATACACCTACACCATCACCGTGAAGAAAACGGGACTGGAGGTGACGGTGGCTTCTGCCCCTGCATGGGGAAACGGCGGAGAAACAACAGGGGGCAGTGAGGTTTCCTCTTTCAGAGTAAAGATACCCACTGTTTCGGGCGTAACTCCCACGATAGAGGGAGCTACCGGCAGTGGTGGAGAGGTTTACACAACCATCAGCAACAGCTTCTCCATCACCTTGTCTGTGTCATCTGGCAGCAGGAAAAGTTTTAATGTAAAAGGGGGAAAATGCGATGTGGCGGTAGAACATACCGAAAATGGCTTAAATAATAAATTCACCTACTCCAATATCCGTTCCGACCTGGAACTGGTCTATGGCGATTATGCCGAAGTGGGCGATTATTACTATGCGGACGGTACATGGTCGCCTGATTATACCTCCACTGGTTCATCAGCCTGTATCGGCATCGTTTTTAAAGTGGGCGCAGCCCAAGGGGATGTGGCAAGCAATTATGACGATAAACTGCTGGACGGCATTCACGGCTACGTGGTAGCATTGCAGGATGCCCTTTCCACAGCCGGGAATTGGGGAAAAAGAGGTGTTGATACTCCGATAACGGATGTTAATGATGCGAGTGTAACCGCCTATACCGGCTATTCCGATACCCGAACCATAATCAGTACTTATTCCGGCGGAAGTACGTGGTCTGATTATCAGGCATTCAAAGCCATTGTAGATTACCGTTCAAACGTTCCGGCTCCCGGTACATCCAGCGATTGGTATCTTCCGTCTTTGGCGCAGCTGGGTGATGTGCATAGTGCACTTGGTACTATCGGTACTCCCTTAGCCACAGCGGGACAAGGTTTTACGACCGATGCAACTACCGATAACGGTTGGTATTGGACAAGTTCCGAGAAGACAAATTCCGGATGGGATGCCTGGCATGTTTCATTCCGAGACGGCAGTAAGGGCAGCAATGCCAAAGACGGAACTAATTTTGATAGCGGAAAACGTGCTTGCTATGCCCGTGCCATATTAACCTTTTAAACTCCGCATCCATGATAAAGATGAAACAAATATATCTCTTTCTTTCCCTCGTCCTGCTTTGTGCTTGCAGCAGCGATGAAGAGTTGTCAACCGTAGCGCAGCAGCCTTGCCCTGCTTTGGAGCTGACAGTGAGCGCAGGCGGCTTTGTAACCGACGGTAGTGCTCCCGGCACCCGTGCCGCTGACATCGGATATACCACCGTCTTTCAGGATGGCGACCGGCTAGGGATTGTTGCCGAACAACAGGACGGGAACAAACAGAACCTTTGTGCCACTTACAACGGAGCGACCAAGGCATGGGAAGGCATTTATTACGATTCGAAGGTGAAGACGTACCTCTCCGCCTACTTTCCGTACCAGGAGGGATTGACGAATCAATTAAACAATATATCCGATGCCGGCGGTGTATTGTCCGCCTTGAAAACCCTGATGCCTCCTTCGGCAGACCAGAGCAGCCTTGCCGCCTACCGCGCTTCCGACCTGTTGGCAGGAACCTGTACGCTGCATACAGAGGGCGGTAAATCGTTGAATGTGGCTTTAAGCCATGCCTACTCGCTGCTGCTGCTGCGGGCAGGGACGGAATATACCACCCCGGACGGCAGTTTTGCTTACCGTACAGCTCTTCGTGATGTGCAAGTCAGTGTGGACGATGCTTTAGCCTGTACGCCCTTTGCTTCTGCCGAAGGCTACCGATTGATTGTGGATAAAAGCGGTTTGTCTTCCGTGGCGTGGTTTTATACATTGCTTGATGGAAAGACCTATAAGGTGGCAGGCAGTGCTTCCCTCACAGAAGGCACATACCATCTATACAATAATGTAATTTCCGGTGGTAACCGTGCGCTTGCCGTGGGCGATTTCTATTATTCGGACGGTGGTATTGTTCCGGGAGACACCCCAGTTCCTCCGGGTGAAGGTTGCATCGGCGTGGTCTATTGGGTGGGGAGTATAATAGAGGACGACCCTTTGTTGCAAATAGACCACCCCGGCTGTACGCACGGACTGGTAGCGGCGTTGCAGGATGCCGGGCAGACAAAATGGAGCTCCAGCTATGAAGACATTACCAATAATTGGTTAAAAAATCAAGGTAACACTTACGGTATTACTACCTTGAAAGAAGAGAATAAGATGCAGGGTTACGCCAACACCAAAGCTTTGGAAGGCTACAACGCAAGCGAGAGAGCCACCGGAAGTAATTCCGGGAAAACGGTTTTACCCATCGGTCTTATCCAGTCGTATGCCGATGCGCACCCGGCTCCTGCGAGTAGCAGTGGCTGGTACTTTCCTTCCGTAAAGGAATTAAAGTTTATGTGCTGGGGACAAAATGCAAGTGGCGGAACCGAAGGTAAAAAAAAGTTAGACGAACAGTTTAGAAAAATAACAGGGGCTTCGTCCTTGCGGTCGCGCATCTACTGGTCGAGTACGGAGAGCGACCACAATTGGGCGTGGAACGTGTACTTCGACGACGGCTACGTGTACAACCCCAATAAGGACAGCAATTCTTTTTGGGTGCGTGCCGTTCTGGCTTTTTGACCAATTTATTTATTTAGATTATTTATCTATTAAAAACGAATACCCGCGAAGCGGGTCGACGATATTTTTTTATGGCTCTGACCGAAGAATTACCTATTTACCGCGCCACATACCGGTTGTTGAACCTGCTGATCCGTGCCACGCAGGACTTTCCCCGATTCTATAAGTATAGTCTGGGGACAAGGATGGTGGATGTGTGTCTGGATATGTCGATGTTGCTCTATAAAGCAAACAGCAGCTACGAAAAGGTGGAACTTATCAAGGAGTTCTTATCGAAGTTCAGCATATTACAGATGTTGCTCCGGGTGTGTGCCGAGCAAAAAGTGATAGATACTAAAAAAGTGGCAGTGTTCGCCCTCGAAATGGAAAAGATAGGGAAACAAGCCACGGGATGGAAACAATATAACGAGAAAGGAAGAGTGAACAATGAACAGAATAAAAGATAAAGGCAAGAACAGTTTTTGTGGCGGGAGTCCGGTCGGTCAAGGCTTGCCGGAAAACATGCCCGATGCCGAAATGGAATAAGCCGCATCCGTAAACCGGGTACGAAATTCAGCCATCCCGTACACAAGCGTAATGTGCGGAGGATGCAACCTATAGAGGTGGCACACGGACAGCTTCGCCGCTGCCGGTGGCACAACGTAAGGCATTGAAAACAAAAGCGTTATTTGAAAGATTGTGTTGGAAATTCAGGAGGATTTGAAGGAAAAAGCCTATCTTTGTCGGTAAAAACACCAAATAGGTAATTGCTTTTCTTGAAAATGCAATTACCTATTTGGTGTTACAGCATCGGAGAGGATATCAGCTTGTCCATGACCTGCTATCCAAATGATCTATTTTTCGAGTAAGTCTTTCAAGAATGCGTCCAACTCTTCGTCCAGCCCTTTCAAAAGTTCATCGTTCAGCAACAAAGTGTCCTCATCATCTATCAGCAAAAGTTCGGTAATAGTTTCCTTATCCTCATCCACCAAAACAAAAGAATAAGGTTTCAGGATAGCCAGCTTTTCTAAAGCTCCCACTTCTTTCAACGAGTTGATCTCACCACGAAGTACACGTTCTGCAATCGCATAAAAATCATCCTCGCTATAATCTACCCACTCTTCAATGATGGTACGCGACAATTCTTCGTCATCATCGTTAAAAATAATCAATTCACCGCTATCCTGCTTAGGCTGCAAGTGTATATCGGTGACTATTGTTCTCTCTCCATCCGTCGTATATTTATCAATCGCTTCCCGGAGCGAAGATGCAATAGAAGCATGTGACTGTGCACTGAGTTTCATACCCAAATCAATTTTATGTATTATTTATATCCAAAAGTACAAAAAAAATCTTTCTCTCCACACTTATTCTCTAAAAATTATCATCAAAGCGTTTCATTTGTATTCTTAATCTGGATAACTTTCCTTCTCTTTCCTCCAGCTCCGATGAATAGAAGTCTATCAACTGTTCATCCCTGCTGCCGGATTTTACTAATTTCCTGGCTTTTCCCAACCAATCTCTAGCCTGCTTCATATTATCCTTTATTTCATAATATAGTGCAATATTAAAAGCGGCTTTCATCTTTTGCTGACCTTTTCTCTTCTCATAGGCAGTATTCCACAGATTATACGCGCCGTCCCAGTCATTCTCGCGAAGACATACGCCGGCATCACGCATTTCTATGTTTCCACCGTCGTAATAAAAACGGGTCACTTCATTCCAATGGGGCAATAAATGTTCCACAGGCACCGAAGCAGCAAACTCCGAGGCCTCCTTTACGATCGTCTGATCCGAGAGAGCCGGACTCATTTCCCAGGAAATGGTGTCCTGTTTGGCTACAACAAACAAAGGCTTGTCACGACTGGGGATATACAGCCTGATTATGGGAGATATAATTCCATCCACTGCATCTACGGGCACAGGATAATCCGGATAGAGCAAGATCCCCGGTTTGGTCTGGATATGAATGCGGTCGAATGACAATATCATATCCACCCCCAAATCCTCACTCAGTTTCTGTATTTCCTCTTTGGTCAGAACGACATTGGCGCGGGGCACTTCATCAGTTGCCCGGAATGCAGAATCACAGATAACCACTTGATCAAAATAGTTCACATTGGCAATATTCTCCGCCAAAGCTTCGGAGGCCACCTTACCGTCTCCTTCCAATTCAGCACTCAGGATTTCATGATTATCTTTGGCTTTAAAGACGGGCATATTGTTTATCACGGCCACCTTTCTCACCGCATCCGGAAAACTGACATCGCCCGCTTGTAGCTGGTCAAAAGAGATGGTCTGCAAACTGCTGCAGGAAGCAAGGAATGTTCCGGCAACCAGCATCATTAGTGAAACAGTTTTTTTCATACGATCATTTTTTCTTTGGGAACAAAAGTACGCTTATTTACGCAAGAAGTGAGTTAAAAGGAATAAAAAAAACGCCCGGACAGTAAATTCTACCCGGACGTTTTTATAATAATCGTTATTTATCAAGCATTCTGTCCGTGACAGTTCTTGTATTTCTTGCCACTTCCGCAGGGACAAGGATCGTTACGTCCTACTGTTTTCTCTGCACGAATCGGTTCACGTTTCACCTCACGGGTGTCACGTCCGGCAGCCGCTTGCTGGTGAGGATCACTCAAATCCTGCTTTTCCTCTCTATACTGCTGACGGGGAGCCTGTGGTTCGGGAGCTGCTTCACGCACTTGTTCCGGTTCTTGAACAGGGATTTGTCCACGCATCAATACAGAGATGGTATTGTTATTAATCTTATGTACCATATTATCGAACAGATTAACTGATTCGAGCTTGAAGATCAGCAACGGGTCTTTCTGTTCGTAACTTGCATTCTGTACAGAATGTTTCAGTTCGTCCAGTTCACGCAGGTTTTCCTTCCATGCATCATCAATGGTATGAAGCAGAATTGCTTTTTCAAATGACTTCACAATCTCCTTGCCTTCTGTTTCATAAGCTGCCTTCAGGTTGACAGAGATGTTATACAAGCGTTTGCCATCCGTAATAGGAATCATGATGTTTTCGTACATGTGTCCTTGCATTTCATATACCTGCTTGATAACGGGATTGGCAATCTGGGCCATGCGGTCTGTCTTGCGCTTGAAGTTATTCATTGCTGCTTCGAATGTCTTCTCGGCAAGATCTTCTTTTTTCATCTTGTTGTATTCTTCCTCTGTGAAAGGCACTTCCATTGCCAAAGTCTGCAATATCTCCATCTTCACATTATCAAAGTCTCCCAGCTCAACAGCATAAACACAACGATCCCAAATCATATTCACAATATCCATGCCGATACGCTCGCCCATCAAGGCATGACGGCGTTTGGTGTAGACAGCCACACGTTGTTTGTTCATCACATCATCATATTCCAACAAGCGCTTACGGATACCGAAGTTATTTTCTTCCACTTTCTTCTGTGCACGCTCAATAGAATTTGAAATCATCTTGTGTTCAATCATCTCACCTTCCTTGAAGCCAAGCCTGTCCATTACACTGGCAATACGGTCTGACGAGAACAAACGCATCAAATCATCTTCCAATGATACAAAGAATACGGATGAACCCGGGTCACCCTGACGACCGGCACGACCACGCAACTGACGGTCTACACGGCGGCTTTCATGACGTTCCGTACCGATGATTGCCAAACCGCCCGCAGCTTTCACTTCCGGACTCAGCTTGATATCGGTACCACGACCTGCCATATTGGTAGCAATGGTCACAATACTCTTCTGACCTGCCTGGGCTACAATATCCGCTTCTCGCTGATGCAGTTTCGCATTCAATACATTGTGCTCAATCTTGCGCATGGCAAGCATCTTGCTCAGCATTTCTGAGATTTCCACTGAAGTGGTACCTACCAGGACAGGACGTCCTTCCTTTACCATTTCTTCAATTTCTTCGATGACAGCTTTATATTTTTCACGTTTGGTCTTATAAACGCGGTCATTCATATCCTTACGGGCAATCGGACGGTTAGTCGGAATAACGACTACATCCAATTTATAGATATCCCAAAGTTCGCCTGCTTCTGTTTCTGCGGTACCGGTCATACCCGACAGCTTGTGGTACATACGGAAATAGTTCTGCAACGTGATGGTAGCGAAGGTCTGGGTAGCAGCTTCCACTTTCACACCTTCCTTGGCTTCGATAGCCTGGTGCAAACCGTCAGAATACCGGCGGCCTTCCATGATACGTCCGGTCTGTTCGTCAACAATCTTAACCTGTCCGTCAATCACTACATATTCATCATCCTTTTCGAACATGGCGTATGCCTTCAACAGCTGGTTGATGGTGTGTACGCGTTCAGACTTGATAGCGTAATTGGTCATCAGCTCATCTTTCTTGGCTAATTTTTCTTCTTCTGTCAGGTCTGTCTCGTTTTCCAAAGCAGATAATTGAGAAGTAATATCAGGCAAGACGAACAAAGTAGGATCCGCCGCGTTTCCGGTTATCAAATCAATTCCCTTATCGGTCAAATCCACGCTGTTCTGCTTTTCATCAATGACAAAATACAATGGATCAGTAGCTTCAGGCATACGCTTGTTATTCTGTTCCATATAGATTTCCTCAGTCTTCAGCATACCTGCCTTGATACCCTGTTCACTCAAGAACTTAATTAACGGCTTATTCTTCGGCAACGCCTTATGACTGCGGAACAATGCCAAAAATCCTTCTTCCTGATCTTTCTTGTCATCCGATGCAATCAAACGTTTGGCATCAGCCAAGTATTGGGTAGCCAGTTTCTTCTGAGCCTCGAACAAACGCTCTACCAACGGACGAAGTTGTTCAAACAGTTGGTCTTCGCCTTTAGGCACAGGACCGGAAATAATCAACGGAGTACGGGCATCGTCAATCAATACGGAGTCCACCTCATCGACAATGGCATAATTATGTTTACGCTGCACCAAATCTTTAGGACTGACAGCCATATTGTCACGCAAGTAATCGAAACCGAATTCATTATTCGTACCGAAAGTGATATCGGCCATATAAGCTCTGCGGCGTGCGTCTGAATTGGGCTGGTGTTTATCAATACAGTCCACACTCAACCCATGGAACTGATACAATGGCCCCATCCATTCCGAGTCACGTTTTGACAAATAATCATTAACAGTAACCACGTGTACACCATTACCGGTCAGCGCATTCAGGAATACCGGCAGAGTAGCTACCAACGTCTTACCTTCACCGGTTGCCATTTCAGCAATCTTACCTTTATGCAACACCACGCCACCGAACAACTGTACATCATAATGCACCATGCCCCATACCATGTCATTGCCACCGGCAACCCAATGGTTCTGCCAAATAGCTTTATCGTCCTCAATACGTACAAAATCTTTTCCCTGAGCCGCCAGCTCGCGGTCAAAATCAGTAGCGGTTACAATCAATTCCGGATTTTCAGAGAAACGGCGTGCAGTGTCTTTTACAATAGCAAAAGCCTGCGGAAGTACATCATCCAGTGCTTTTTCATATTTTTCCAGCACTTCTTTTTCCAGTTTGTCTATCTGTGCGAAAATGCCCTCACGATCTTCCAGTTCTGTAGTTTCGATAGTACTTTTCAGTTCTTCTATCTTCTTTTGTTCCTCTGCAGCCGAATCTGAAATATACTTCTTCAATTCTACTGTTTTTGCACGGAGCTCGTCATTACTCAATTTGGCAATTTCCGGATAGACAGCCTTTACTTTGTCAACCCACGGCTTGATTTCTTTCATGTCACGGGTGGCCTTGTTTCCAAACAATTTGCCGATAAATTCATTAAATCCCATTGTATTTTTTGTTTTTATTATTTTCTAATTTGATTACTTTTGAAAGTGCAAAGTTATAATAAAATGCTGATTTATTTGCACTTCTCTCTCTAATATTATTTGCGAATGTCCGTCATAGGTGCCAGAACGGCTGCATTAGGAGCACGAATACGCATATAATGGGCTACGGTTGGTGCTATATTACCTATCTTTACAGGCGCATGGATTATTTCCGGTTTCATTCCGTTCCCGATAAAAATCAATGGAGCCGAGGCATACGAATAGCGTTGCACCTGCGTATCAAGCGAATGTTCACGGAACACGGTCCAACCCGGTAATACTTCCACCCACAGGTCTCCGGAACATGCCGGATTATAGTAATTCTTTATTTTATCAATGGTCGGAGTCCACGCTCCCAACTGCAAACGTTGTGAGGAATATACATCTTTCACTCCACTGAACTGCACCAAAAATTCCGACGCACGGTTCAGCACCTCGGACATATTCAGCTGCTTTTGCTCTATCAGCTTATGGTTCAGATATATTTGTTGCTCAAAATGCGCCTCCACCCATTGTCCTTCACCATAAATAGCCGCCAGATAGAGGTTCAGCAAAGCCGAACAACGTTCAATATGGAATTCCCCACCCGGTATTTTATATTGAGGCGGATCAACAGGATCTGTGTCAGCATATCCAGTAGAGGTTATAAAGAATAAAGTGTTGCTCAGCCCTACTTTCCGGTCTATCAATTCCAATAGCTCTGCAATGCTGTTATCCAAACGTACGTATGTATCCTGCATTTCCATAGGAAGCTCCGCAGAAGCCTTATGGTCATAATTCCCGGCATAATATGCCAGCGACAAAAAGTCAGGAACAGCATCCTTCCCTATAGAAGTATTATTCAAACAAGCATTAACCAGACGGTTTACCTCATCATTGGCATAGGGACTTGTTTTCAGTTTACGGTATTTATTTTTCCGTTCGTCATCAAAGTTATGCTTGAATGTGACCTGTTTGTTTTCGCTGGTCAGGTATTTATAGACTGTAACAGGCAAATAAGGCGCCCACGACATATTGCCGATACGGAAATCCAATCCTTCCCGATCATTATAAGTAGTTACCCATGAAGGAAATGTACCATAATATGTACTTCCACTCCATTTTCCAGTTTCATCATTCAACCAAAATGCACCTTTTGAAGCATGACCGGCCGCCAACACCGCCATTTCACGTGTAGGAGCGATAGAATAAACTTCGGATACTCCTTGTGTGGCTATCATCAACTCATCCGACAAGGTGGAAACCTTTATTTTCTGCGGAGAAGTGGACTCGGAGGTATAAATCCCCATGAAATTGGTATCGTCCACACAATTGATCACCCGAAGCGTGCTGCGGTCCATCCACTTATCCCCTACTATACCATTGGTGTAAGGAGTGGTACCTGTATAAATGGCCGCCACCGCCGATGACTTATCCACGTTGATGAAGTCATATTCGGCATTCCGGTAAATCCGCCCTTCTTTCCACAACCGTTTGAAGCCACGTTCACCATATAAAGCCGAAAAAGCTTCTATATAGTCCGTCCGCAACTGGTCAATAGTCAAGCCGACCACCAACCTGGGAACAGCAGGGACATTTTGTGCCTGCAACCCTGTTAATGCAATAACAGTCAGAAGAGAAGTTAAGATGCGTCCTTTCATTTATTGTTTTGTCTGTAATATAATAAAACGTGACTTGCTGAACACAGTAGCAAACACAGTGCCAAAGGTAATACCGTTGCGTTGAATTTTTGCTGTACAAACGGCATTATCATTATAAAAAGTGTTAAATATACTATATTAATTAGATGATAGAGATCTTTTTTACCTTTTATAGCCCTATAAACCATAACGGGAAGATAAATTAAAGGGATAGGATTCAATAAAAGGATAAGCCAATTGGAACCCACTGTAGGATGGGTAGAGAAACAAACCAGGAAAGCGATGACACATCCGGCCAGCCCTTGTACGCCAAAAAGGAATAAATCCCAAATCCAAATCACCTTCTTGACTTTAAGCTGGATCCATCCTACCAAACAAACCGCTCCCATTAAAACAAACACACACACCAGAGGTGACAGCGGGAAACCGCCCTCGCCACCTTCCGGCTCCACATCCACCACTTTCTTTTCCTGCAAGACGAAGGGACGCACACTGTCGCCTGCCACTATCGTTGCTTTTCCAGCCGCCTCCAACATATAAAAAGGGGCGAACATCTGCTTACGCGCATCAACAGGTTCATCCGCTTCACTGCCCAGGCACATATCAATGCCCAGCTCATCCCATTCGTGTCCCTTAGTATATTGATGGACAATATCCCTGAAAGAGAGCCCTTCCTTCCCATCAGGATAAACAACCTTTCCTTCGATACATTCCTCTATTATATCACGCGCACGCGTAGTACAATTGTCATAGAAAAAGTTATAGCGGTAAACCCTATTCTCCGGCTGATAGTTTTCTTCCAGCAATCTTCTGAGTTTCTGTTTTTCCGCCATAGTCAAATTCAATGTCTGCTGATAGACCGATGAACCACGCATAGCATAACTGCCTTCGAAATAAGAATAAGGAGTCACACCCAACTCATAGTCAGTCTCCCCTTTGACAAAACGATAGATAAAATGAGGAGTATTAAAGCTGAACATGCCATAATTAAACACCCAATCCTCTCCGCGTGCCGTGTCCTCATAGCGCAATGCCGTATGCCCGAACAAGGCATATATTTCCGTTCCGGGAGCACAGGTCATCAGGCTTACTTTTATACTATCTTCCTGTCCTCTAACCGATTGAGTCAAGGAAAAGAAAGACAACATCAATGCTATAATTAGTTTATTCATAAATTCCATTCGCTGTTTACCGATGCAAAAGTACACCTAAATATTAATTAATTCCTCACAAATACCATTTTTTATTGCTATTCCTATTTATTTTTTGCGTTACTTTGCAACCGAAAAAGCAAAGTTGTGAATTTAATTATCGACATAGGAAACTCAGTAGCCAAATTGGCTATATTTGACAAAGGCGAGTTGGTTGAAGTATTTCGTGGTTCCAATCATTCCTTAGATTGCCTCCCGATGCTTTGTTCCCGGTATCCCCTAAGACGAGGTATCATAGCTTCTGTCATAACGCTAAGCAATACTATCCGGCGCCAACTGGAAAGATTGCCTTTTACTATCATCGAATTAAGTCATGAAACCCCTGTCCCTATCACGAATTTATATAAAACGCCTCAAACACTGGGCATGGACCGTTTAGCAGCCGTGGTCGCTGCCAGCTGGCTGAAACCCGGACACGATGTACTGGTTATTGATGCGGGAACCTGCGTCACATACGATTTTATCGATGCTGACGGAGCCTATCATGGGGGGAATATTTCTCCGGGGATGCGTATGCGTTTCAAAGCATTGAACATATTCACCGACAAGCTCCCCAAAGTAAACGCTAAAGGAGAAGTTCCGATGTATGGACAATCTACAGAAACAGCTATCCGGGCAGGAGTCATCCGCGGAATGGAATTCGAAATGAGCGGGTATATCACCCATCTTCAAAAGAATTATCCGGGACTTTTGGTTTTTTTAACGGGCGGAGATGAATTTTCTTTTGATACAAAATTAAAAAGTATCATCTTTGCAGATAGATTTTTAGTATTGAAAGGTTTAAACAGAATATTAAGCTATAATGATAAACTATAAAAGACTGATTAGTGCGTCAATATTACTCACAGTCACAGGGCTGGCCGTAGCCCAAACAAGCACAAACTCTCCCTATACACGCTACGGCTTTGGTCAGTTAGCTGATCAAAATTTCGGTAACAGTAAAGCGATGGGAGGAATAGCATACGGCTTGCGAAACGGCTACCAAATCAACGCATCTAATCCGGCATCTTATACAGCTATCGATTCATTGACATTCTTGTTCGATGCAGGGATGACTCTTCAGAATGCGAATTTTAAGGATGGCAACGTAAAAACCAATGCTAAAAATTCAAGTTTTGACTATATGGCCATGCAATTCCGCTTATGGAGGAAAATGGGAATGACAGTTGGCTTTCTTCCATTCTCCACTGTGGGCTATAATATTTCCAAGACACATGATTTCGAAGATGTCGACAATAACGGAAAATGGTCTGAATCATACACTGGTGACGGAGGATTTCATCAAGTTTTTGTAGGATTAGGTTATAAAGTTTTCAATAATTTGTCTGTGGGTGCGAATTTTTCGTATCTTTATGGAGATATTACTCATCAGTCCATGACAACTATTGGAGCGACAGATACACGTAGTATCAAGTTAGACAAATTTTCCATCAGTGACTATAAATTGGATTTCGGTTTACAGTACACTTATAAATTAAATAAGAAAAACGTGATTAATGTAGGCGCCGTCTATACATTGGGACATACCTTGCACGGGGATGCATACAAGTATCATCAGACAGGTATGGAAAGTAATGGTTCTATCTATGTACAGTCACAAACCGGTGATACCATTACGAATCCGTTTAAAATGCCGCATACATTGGGTCTCGGTCTTACTTACGTATATGACAACCGTCTGACCATAGGAATTGACTATACTTTACAGAAGTGGGATACAGCTGATCTAAGTTGGAGTAAGTTCAACAAAGAGAGTGTGGAAATGAGTAACCGTACAAAAATAGCTTTGGGGGCGGAATTTATACCCAATTATTTCAGCCACAACTATCTGAAACGTATCCGTTACCGTATGGGAGCCTACTATTCAAGCCCTTATAACAAGGTCAGCTATACGAATCCGGACACAGGAGCAACCAGTCTTCAAGACGGTGCACGCGAATATGGTGTCAGTGTGGGTTTTGGACTTCCCATGTTTCAAAGTAAATCTATGCTGAACATTTCCGGTCAATATGTCAAAGTCAGTCCCAAGTTCAAGGGGTTGATGGAAGAAAATTATTTAAGAATCAATATTGGTCTTACTTTCAATGAACGTTGGTTCATGAAATGGAAAGTTGATTAATCAGAGCAAAGAAGCAAATAAATAACAACAACTAAATTTATATACGATGAAAATGAAGATGGTAACAGCGCTGTTCGTCCTTTCTTTAAGTGCAACAGCTTCTTTCGCTCAAACTGGAGCGTCAGACGGATCAAGATTCGGACATGGTGAAGACAGTCTCCGATGCTTGAAAAATATCAGTATTTACACTGAGTATGTGAAGACTAACAACTTCAAGGATGCCTATACTCCTTGGATGAGTGTATTTACAGAAGCTCCAAAAGCCCAAGTAAGTACTTATACTAATGGTGCAAAAATTCTTCGTGCCTTAATAGCCGGTGAAAAAGATGCAGCTAAACAAAAACAATATTTCAATGAACTGATGAAAGTTCACGATCAACGTATCCAATATCTGGATGATCTGAACAAGCTGGTCAAAAGAGATGTAACAAAAGGTTCCATTATCGGCATGAAGGGTCACGACTATTTCACAATGGGTGGTCAGGACATGAATGAAGCATATAAGATGTTCAAAGAAGCCATTGAACTTGAAAAAGAGAATTCTGACTATTTTGTATTGCAGGAATTCATGGATGCAGCCGCCCGCAAAATGAAGAGCGACGAGTCATATAAAGAACAGTTCATTCAAGATTATTTGTTTGCATCAGGCGTTGCTGACGGAGCTTTGAAAGCTGCCACAAAAGAAAATGACAAGAAATTATTGAAAGTGGCAAAAGACAACATTGACGCTTTCTTCATTAATAGCGGTGTAGCGACTTGTGATAACCTGCAAGCAATCTATGCTCCTAAAGTAGCACAGAACAAAACGAACCTGGACTATCTGAAACAAGTTATTTCAGTGATGCAACTGTTGGGATGTACAGAGCAGGAGGCTTATTTTGCCGCATCCGAAGCCGCACACGCCATCGAACCAACTGCCGAAACCGCTGTTGGCTGTGGATACATGTATTATAAGAAAGGCGATATGGACAAATGCATTGACTACTTTGACCAGGCCATCAACTTAGAGCAAGATCCATTAAAAAAAGCTGATTATGCATACAAAACCGCTGCCATTTTATTCAGCAAGAAACAATTGAGCAAAGCAAAACAATATGCCTTGAAGTCTATCTCACTAGATGGAAACAACGGTAAACCTTACATTTTGATTGCTAACATGTATGCATCAAGCCCCAACTGGAGTGATGAAGCAGCATTGAACAAGTGTACTTATTTTGCTGTTATCGACAAATTACAGAAAGCAAAAAGCGTAGATCCCAGTGTTGCTGAAGAAGCAAACAAACTGATCGGTACTTATGCGGCACATACTCCGAAAGATGCTGATTTGTTCTTCCTCAGCTTGAAGAAAGGTGACTCTGTTACAATCGGTGGATGGATTGGTGAAACAACAACTATCAGATAATTATGTCGTCTGAAAAAAAACAGGAATCACACATTCTATATTTAAACATAACAGTTGCCATTTGGGCAACTGTTATGTTTGTTTTATTCCCCGCATGCTCGGGAGGCGAGAAAAATCTGGCAGAAGCCATTACAGAAAGAGACTCATTGCCCAGCATGAAAACCTTGGGAGTCACTACCCTTGTATCCGATTCCGGTATCACCCGCTACAAAATCATCACAGAAGAATGGGAAATTTATGATAAAAAGAATCCCCCTTATTGGGCTTTTGAAAAAGGAGTTTATTTGGAAAAGTTTGACTCCTTGTTCCATATTGATGCCAGTATAAAAGCCGATACAGCCTATTACTACGAGAAAAAGAAACTTTGGGAATTGAGAAGCAATGTGCATATCCGCAGCCAAAGGGGAGACAAATTTGACACAGACCTGCTCTTTTGGGACGAAAAGCAAGAGCGAGTCTATTCCGACAAATTTATCCGCATCGAACAAGAAGACAAAATCATTACCGGTTATGGATTTGAATCCAACCAGCAAATGACAGAATATCAAATTTATAATAACACAGGTATTTTTACCGTAGAAGATACAGCACCAACAGACAGTACAAAGGCTGTTGCCGACAGTACCAGAACTGATTCGATACGTTAATTCACTCACGATTATGGGTATTATTATACAGATTCTTATCACAATGGCTTTTTCCGCTTTTTTCTCCGGAATGGAAATTGCTTTTGTTTCATCCAATAAATTACGTTTTGAGATGGACCGTAACAGCCAAAGCATAAATTCACGCATACTTTCCATCTTCTTTCATAATCCGAATAATTTTATCTCCACCATGTTGGTAGGAAACAATATCGCTTTGGTTATTTACGGTATATTGATGGCACAAGTCATTGAACAGAACCTATTGGCAGGATTCATAGACAACCACTTCTTGCTGGTGCTAATCCAAACAATTATTTCCACACTGATCATCCTGGTAACAGGAGAGTTCCTGCCCAAAACTTTATTTAAGATCAATCCCAATTTCACTCTGAATATTTTTGCAATTCCAACCTACATTTGTTATGTCTTGCTCTATCCCATCAGCAAATTCGCTTCGGGAATATCCAACATATTACTCTACATGATAGGTATTAAAACAAATAAAGAAGCCAATGAGAAAGCTTTTACAAAAGTTGATTTGGACTACTTTATTCAAAGCAGCATACAAGATGCCCAAAATGAGCAAGACATAGATACAGAAGTCAAGATATTCCAAAACGCCCTGGATTTCTCGAATATTAAAATCAGAGATTGCATGGTTCCCAGAACTGAAATTGTCGCTATAGAATATGGAACCCCCATAGAGGAATTAAAAACCCGCTTTATAGAAAGCGGCATAAGCAAAATCATTGTCTATAAAGAAAACATTGACAATATTACAGGCTATATCCATTCCTCTGAAATGTTTCGTGAACTGACGGACTGGACTAAGAGTGTCCGCCAATTGCCTATTGTTCCTGAAACTATGGGAGCCCACAAACTGATGAAGTTATTTATGCAACAAAAAAAATCCCTGGCCGTAGTAGTCGATGAATTCGGAGGTACATCCGGCATCGTGGCACTAGAAGACTTAGTGGAGGAAATCTTCGGTGAAATAGAAGACGAGCACGACACCACTTCTTACATTGCCAAATCTGTCGGAGACAATGAATACATCCTTTCCGGACGTCTGGAAATAGAAAAAGCCAATGAATTATTTTCACTTGAACTGCCGGAAAGTGATGATTACCAAACAATCGGCGGACTCATCCTACACCAATATCAAAGCTTCCCCAAAATGCACGAAGAGATTACTTTCGATAAATTTCGTTTCAAAATAATCAAAGTAACAGCAACAAAAATCGAATTAGTAAAGTTGAAAGTGATCGAATAACAGATTTTTTTCACAATAAAATAGCTTGTAAGCTGCATTTTTTGTATCTTCGTGCGCTAAATCTATGGAGTATAGAAAAACAATAAACAAAAATAGTAAAATTAAATGGCAACATTACAAACAATCAGAAGTAAAGGCCCTCTGTTGGTCGTTGTAATCGGACTTGCCCTCTTCGCATTCATTGCCGGAGACGCATGGAAGGTTCTCCAACCGCATCAGGGTAAACAAGACGTAGGTGAAGTGAATGGAAAAGCACTTACAGCACAAGAGTATCAGAAAATGGTAGATGAATACACAGAAGTCATTAAATTGACACAAGGTGTTTCCGCATTAAATGACGACCAACTGACTCAAGTGAAAGACCAGGTATGGCAATCTTACGTAAATAACCAGTTGATTGCAGCAGAAGCTGCAAAGTTGGGGTTGACTGTCAGCAAAGCTGAAGTTCAGGCAATCATCGAAGAAGGCACTAACCCGCTGTTGATGCAGACTCCGTTCCGCAATCCGCAAACCGGTGCTTTCGACAAAGACATGCTGAAAAAATTCCTAGTGGATTATGCTCACTTGGACGCAAGCAAAATGCCTGCACAGTATGTGGAATACTATCAGAAAATGGGTGCTTTCTGGAATTTCATTGAAAAGACACTGATTCAATCTACTTTGGCTGAAAAATATCAGAATCTGATCGCAAAATCATTGATTTCAAATCCGGTTGCCGCTGAAGACGCTTTCACATCGCGTACAGAACAAGCAGACGTTCTATTGGCTGCAATTCCTTATTCTTCTATCAGTGATTCAACCATCACTGTTTCAAACAGCGAAATCAAAGATCTTTATAACAAAAGAAAAGCTTCTTTCGAACAGCCGGTTGAAACCCGTAACATCAAATACATTGATGTATTGGTAACTCCGTCTGACGAAGACCGCAAAGAAGTATTGAATGAAGTAACCGAATACGCTACTCAGCTGGGTACTGCTACCGATATGAGCACATTCATCCGTTCTACCGGTTCGGTCGTTCCTTTCTCTGAAATTGCAATCAACAAGACGGTATATCCTAACGATATTGTCACTCGTCTGGACTCTGTAAGCATCAACGAAGTATATGGTCCTTACTATAACCAAGCTGATGACTCCTACAATGCGTTCAAAATTATTGCCAAGCAAACCGCTCCCGACTCAATTCAGTACCGTCAAATTCAAGTATATGCTGAAGACGCAGCTAAAACCGCAACTTTGGCAGACAGTATTTTCAACGCATTGAAAGGTGGAGCTGACTTTGCAGATGTTGCTAAAAAATATGGCCAGACAGGTGAATCCACTTGGTTGACTGCCCGCAACTATGAGGGTGCTGCACTGGATGCTGACAATGCCAAATACATCAATACCTTGATCAACTCAGGTGTTAAAGAACTGAATAACCTACAGATCGGACAAGCCAACGTAATCCTTCAAGTATTGGACAAGAAGGCCATGAAAGATAAATATAAAGTAGCAGTAGTTAAACGTCCGGTTGAATTCAGCAAAGAAACTTATAATAAAGCATACAATGATTTCAGCCAGTTCGTAGCCCAAAACACTACAATGGACAAAATTGTAGCCAATGCAGAAGAAAATGGTTACCGTTTGTTGGAACGTGCTGATTTCCGTAGTGCAGAACATCGTGTAGGTGGCGTGAAAGGAACCCGCGAAGCACTGAAATGGATTTTTGCAGCCAAAGAAGGTGAAGTATCTCCATTGTATGAATGTGGTGAAAACGATCACTTGATGGTAGTTGCTCTTGAAAAGATCAATCCTGCCGGATATCGTAATATCAATCTTGTTGCCGATATGTTGAAAGCAGAAATCATCAAGGATAAAAAAGCTGAGAAACTGATGGCTGAAATGAAAAGTGCAAACAGCATTGACCAAGTGAAAGGTATGGCAAATGCAGTCAGTGATTCAGTAAAACATATCACTTTCTCTGCTCCAGCCTACGTATCAGTGACTCGCGCCAGTGAACCTGCTTTAGGTGCTTATGCAAGCAAAGCTGAAGCAAACAAACTGACCGGTCCTATCAAAGGTAATGCTGGTGTTTACATGATTCAAGTGTTCAATAAAGAAAAGAGTGCAGAAGAATTTGATGCGAAGAATGAAGAAAACAACTTGTCTAATATGGCAGGACGTTATGCTAGCAGCTTCATCAATGACCTGTACAAGAAAGCTGAGGTAAAAGACGACCGTTACCTGTATTTCTAATCAGTGTAACCTAATAATAACAACAGGCTGTATCGGAAAGTTCATCGATACAGCCTGTTTTGTCTTATCATAGTTCCCGTAAAAAATAAAGGTGAAATAATCTATAAAACAGCCCCTTCTACGCTCCGCATTTCCTTTTTTATGACTATGTTTGTAGCAGTGATTATGAAGTATTTTATTGCTATATGTACGTATTTCCTTTTACTGTGCAGTTTGGACAATACAGGAAAAGGAGAAATTATCCGGGAAGGGCAGACAGAAGTACTATCTTCTGTATCCATGTTGTCGGATGATGCAGATTCTTATCGTCAATTGGCAACAGAAAAACGATATGATGCTCCCAATGTGAAGCTAATCGAGACAAATCTTTTATGCCTTACCTTACGCACTCCGGTACTTACCAAGATATACCCGTTTTTATCTACCGCCCAAGTACGTTACCATTACCGTACTCTCCTGCCCGAAGAAAAATTCAACAATCTATTCCTCAGCATTAATTATGTAAAATCCTCGTGCAGATACTTCATCTACACACTAAAGCATATTTTGATTTAACGGATTCCCCCTCTCTCTTCTCCCTGCTAATGACAATCATTCCGGACGAAGTGACCAGCCCGTGCGCACATATACATTGTGTTGCATTACGCTGCCATCACTATTGTCCGGAGCTGCATACCGTTTAATTCACTAACTCATTTACACATCATTATGCTACACTTATTTATATCTACCCTAGCCATGATGGGACTTACTTTCCTCATCGGCTTCTTTGTAGCTGCCGTTATCAAAGGAATAGCATTGGCGACAGACTCTATGGATTTTTACAGTTCCCATCTTCTGGAGCTTCAGCGCTTAAGAAGAATCAAAAAAGCGCGCGCCCGTTTCACCCAACTGGTATGGGAGCAGACTCCCGAGGAAATGGAAGCTCTGGGAGACGGCCGCGAAAACTGGAACAGGGGCATGAACAATGACCGTAAAGGCAAACAGGAAGGCGGCTACTATCATGGAGTCAGCCACGGAGCATCCCAGTTGAATCTGATAGATTATTATTATCCTGATACCCAAATGGTCTACCTCAAGCAACGGGAAGAGATGCATAACCAACAACAAAAAAATACCCATGTGAAAAAGAACCTTTCAACAAAAAAATAACCTTAAACTTAATAATCAGATATGGAAAATATAGATTTCGGAATACTCTTCCAAGGCATTGGCACAATGATAGAAAGCGGTTGGTTTCTTGCCGGCGCACGCATCTTTTTAATTTTATTGGGATTTCTCCTCATCTATTTGGGATGGAAAGGAGTCTTGGAACCCATGGTAATGATTCCGATGGGACTAGGGATGATCGCCATCAACTGTGGAACATTAATAATGCCGGACGGAGGACTGGGCAATCTTTTCCTTGACCCCATGTTATCAGATACAGACGCACTGATGAATACCATGCAAATAGATTTCCTGCAACCGGTCTACACCCTTACGTTCAGCAACGGACTTATTGCCTGTTTCGTCTTCATGGGAATAGGTACCCTACTCGATGTAGGCTTCCTGCTACAGAAACCTTTTGCCAGTCTTTTCCTTGCGTTGTGCGGCGAACTGGGCACCTTCCTCACCCTACCTATTGCCCATGCTTTCGGACTCTCAGCACAGGAAAGTGCATCCGTAGCCATGGTAGGCGGTGCAGACGGCCCGATGGTGCTATTCACCTCACTGGCACTTGCCAAGCACTTGTTCGTTCCCATCACCGTAGTGGCCTATCTCTATTTAGGGTTGACTTATGGTGGCTACCCTTATTTAGTAAAGCTGCTGGTCCCCAAACGTCTGCGCTCTATCAAGATGACCGTAAAAAAAGCACCGAAGAATTATGACGCGAAAGTAAAACTAGCCTTTGCCGCTGTTCTCTGCGCCGTACTTTGTTTCTTGTTTCCGGTTGCCTCCCCCCTCTTCTTCTCCTTATTCCTAGGGGTAGCCGTGCGCGAATCGGGGATGAAACATATCTATGACTTTGTCAGCGGGCCACTACTTTATGGCTCCACTTTCATGCTGGGGCTGTTGTTAGGCGTGCTTTGTGACGCTCATCTGCTGCTCGATCCCAAAATCCTGAAATTGTTGGTTCTGGGAATGTTGGCATTGCTGATTTCGGGTATCGGAGGGATTGCCGGAGGATATATCATGTACTTCATCAAGAAAGGAAATTATAATCCGGTGATAGGTATTGCAGCTGTGAGCTGTGTACCGACCACTGCCAAAGTGGCACAAAAAATTGTCAGCAAAGATAATCCCGATTCTTTTATTCTGGGCGATGCACTGGGAGCAAATATTTCGGGAGTGATTACTTCGGCAATAATCACAGGTATTTATATCACAGTCATTCCACTGTTATAAAATACATCCTCTTTATGCTATCGGGCGGAAGCATTCCGCCCCTACTGTGGACGAGAATGCAAGTTAATCGCTAAGTTTGATCGCAATAGGGGGGTACCTGAAAATACGCATATATCCCCCTATCCCCTACCAGCTAAAAATAATCGGAATAGTGAATTGATTGACATAAAATTCCCGATACCATTTCTTTGAATTGAAATAATACCCCGTGCTCCATTTTTCATCCACCAGCTGAAGTACCCGCAATGCTTCGGCATCCATTAATGGATCCAGCCCTCTCATCAGTTTGAAATGCTTCATCGAACCATCTATATCCACATCAAAACTATAAATTACACGCCCTTGTTTCCCTGTAGCTTTCATTTCGGGAGTAATCTTCAAGTGAGAATTGATAAATTGCGTCAAAGCCGTAGTCCCTCCCGGATAAGAAGAATATCTATAAGGCTCCCAAGAAATCTTTTTCAAATCCTCTTGCGCGCACTCCCGATACAATAAATAGTGCTCCAGATCTTCTCTCCAGAAACGCATAGTCAAGAAATAATCAAACGGCACATTGTTCCCTTTTTTCCGGGCAGGGATCAATCTGGGAAAGTTGGAAAGAATACGTAAAGCCTCTTTATCAAAAACCGGATGAGTTCCTTTTATAACACGGGCATTTCCGATACGTCCTTGTTCATCTACCGTGAAACGGCAAATAGCGACAGCTTTGTCCACGTTATCATCCGGCCAGCTCATATTCCCCATTACCAAACTGCGGATGTCATCAGGAAATGCAGGTTCCGAATCAACCGTCTGCCCTCTGCATGGCTCCAGAACCTGCTGTTGTCTCCAAACACGGTCACTGTAAATATCAGGATCAAAAGGAATGCGGAAAACAATGGTGCTATCCATGCTCTTACCCGCTTTCTTCGCAGGCTCCCACTCTCTCATGCCATCAATAACATCTCCGGCCGCCTTAGCAAACAAGGGATGTGTGGCTTCTATACGTTTGCCACTGACTGAGCCCAAACTGTCAATGCGAAGTGTGCAAACAGCTTCGCCTGCAATATCAGCTCTTAATAAGGAATCCGGATATACGAGCTGCCACACTGCATAGTCCGTAATACCTTTCAGAGTAGGATAACGCGGTGGAAAATTATCATGATTCTTTTGTGCATAAAAAGATAAAAATGGAAACATGCACCATACCAGTAAAAGTAACAGTCTATTTATCATGGCTAAGTCAAGTTTCTACAAAATTAATGACTACGCCGGATATAAACAACAACACTAACATTAATATATATAAATAAAAAGAAGCGGAGATGCCTCAACGCACCCCCACTTCTCAATATATATTAAATACTAACTATTAATTATTTTCAGGACGAAGTTTACGTACAGTAACGGCAGTCTGCCACATTTCGCTTTCACGCAATGCCTTCAATTCTTCTTCCAATTTTTCACGATAATCAGGTTTAGAGTTCGAATCAATAGAGATCTGAGCCTCATTACCGGTCTTCACACTGTGATACAACTTTTCAACCACAGGTTTGATAGCATCGTGGAAAGGAGTCATCCAGTCCAATGCACCGCGCTGGGCAGTAGTAGAACAGTTGGCATACATCCAGTCCATACCGTTCTTTGCGAACAAAGGCATCAATGACTGAGTCAGTTCTTCCACTGTTTCGTTAAATGCCTCAGAAGGAGTATGTCCGTTTTCACGCAAAACTTCGTACTGAGCCGACAACAATCCCTGGATAGCTCCCATCAATGAGCCACGTTCACCTGTAAGGTCGGAAGTAGCTTCACGCTGGAAAGTCGTTTCGAACAGATAACCTGAGCCGATACCAATACCCAATGCGATAGTGCGTTCGTATGCCTTACCGGTTACATCCTGATAGATAGCGTATGAAGAGTTCAAGCCACGGCCTTCCAGGAACATGGTGCGCAATGAAGTACCCGAACCTTTAGGAGCTACCATGATCACATCAATATCAGCAGGAGGAACCACACCTGTACGGTCGCTCCAAGTGATAGCAAAACCATGAGAGAAATAAAGTGCCTTGCCCGGAGTCAGCAGCGGTTTGATAGTAGGCCATACAGACATGACAGCCGCATCAGACAACAAACACATGATGATAGTCGCTTTCTGACAAGCTTCTTCAATGCCAAACAGCGTTTCACCCGGAACCCATCCGTCAGCAACTGCTTTTTCGTATGTTTTTCCCGGACGCTGCCCAACGATTACGTTGAATCCATTGTCGCGGAGATTCAATGACTGACCCGGACCCTGCACACCATAACCAATTACAGCGATTGTTTCATCTTTCAATACTTCACGTGCTTTTTCCAAAGGAAACTCATCGCGGATAACTACAGTTTCTGTAACACCGCCAAAATTCAATTGTGCCATTTTAAATTATAAATTAAAAATTAAAAATTAGATTCTAAATAAATATCACTTTACTGCGAACGACAACATCTGCGTCGTTCTTCTTCACCTCTATATCATATTCGTTCTCTCTCACTTCCTCGCGATAGAAACTCAATGTATCCCCATAATAGCTCTCGGCCACGTATGCCATCTCAAACCGTTTAATCCGTCTCTTTTCAAAAAGCTCAATAGGAAACAGATCCAAAATATGTTCTATATACTTAATGCTGTTCACATGACCATTGATATCAATATCACTATATCTGGCCCGGTATTCGGAAACCGGAGCCTTCTCCGCCACCTTGATACGGCCGGGTTTGCTTATGGGACATTCCTTGTCGCATACATAATCAGTAATACCACCTCCGTGAAGCGTAAGCAGATCGGCAGGTTTGCGAGTTTCCATGCTGATCATCGCCCATACAGAACGGGCGTATCCTACGGCCTTTCCCTCCTTATCCAAAATGGCGAAATTACGATCCGTAAAAAGACGATAAACATTCTCCACCCATGTCTGAATACTGAAATCCTCATATTGACAAGGCATATCCTCCAGTTCCACAGCCAAGCGGGAAAGTACCCATGTATAATGATTCTCATTGAGCGTGGCTATTCCGAACCCCCGGTCGGCGGCATGGAAACCGGCACAATTCAGCAAATGGTTGCCCAACACACTCATGGTCAGTTTTCCGCTGAAATCACAGTGAAAAGGCTCTGCCACAAACTTGTATGTTCCTACTTTGTTCTCACTCATCCTTATTCCGTTTTTTGTTGCCGATACTTCTCCTCGCGTTGGGTCAAGTATTCGTTCACACGCTCGAAACAACTGGTAGTAATCGCCACGCGTCCCGAACGGACAAACTGCAACACACATCCCAATCCGCGCAGTTCCTCATAAAGAGCAGTAATTTCCTCACTCATCCCATTCTTTTCAACAATAGAAAACACTGGATTCACCTCTACAATGCGGGCGCTATAACGACGGATAACCTTAGACGCCATAGGATTTTCCTGAAATTCAGGAGTAGAAACCTTGTACAAAGCGATTTCATGCTGATAAATCTCACTATCAGTAAAATAATGCGCCTGCAAAACATCTATTTTCTTTTCAATCTGCTTCACCACCTTCTCTATCACATCCTGGGTAGTCCAGGCAGTAATAGTGTATTTATGCACCCCCTTGATAGAAGAAGCGGAAACATTAAGACTCTCGATATTGATCTGGCGACGGGTAAACACAGCCGTAATCTGGTTCAGCAAACCGGCGATATTTTCTGAGTGAACGATTAATGTATATAATGTCTTGTCCATAATGATTAAATTAGCATTCCAGTAACATCTGATTCACCGATCCTCCCGGAGGTGTCATCGGCAACACATTTCCCTCTTCTATCACACAAGCTTCCAACAGGAACGGACCGTCGGCAGCCAGCATCTCATGAATAGCATCCTGCAACTCCTCGCGCTTCATGACACGACGGGCAGGAATCTCGTATGCCTCGGCAATCTTCATGTAATCCGGATTCAGCATCGGAGTAAATGAATAACGATGACCGAAAAACATAGCCTGCCATTGACGTACATTGCCCAAATAGTTATTGTTCAATAAAATAATCTTTACCGGTGCCTTTTGCTCCATGACAGTTCCCAATTCCTGAATATTCATCTGCAAACCGCCATCCCCCATGAAGACGCATACTGTACGATCCGGGCGACCGAAAGTGGCACCTATGGCAGCGGGAAGTCCGAATCCCATCGTTCCCAATCCACCCGAGGTTACAATGCTACGGTTCTTGCTGTATTTAAAATAACGGGCAGCCATCATTTGGTTCTGTCCCACGTCTGTTACCAGTACCGCCTCATTGTTCGAAGCCTCACTTACCGCACGCACCACTTCACCCATATTCAACGCCCCGCCGGCCGGATGGATTTCTTTACTGATAACATGTTCATATTCCGTCTTTTCATATTCGGCAAAACTATCAATCCATTCAGTATGTTTATTCTCCCGGATCAGTTGTGTCAGCATAGCTAGCGTATGTTTACAATTGCCTAACACAGGTACGTCCACTTTTACATTCTTATCTATTTCAGAATGATCAATATCCAGATGGATGATCTTTGCTTGTTTAGCGTATGTATCCAATTTTCCGGTTACACGGTCGTCAAAACGCATACCTACGGCAATCAGCACATCACATTCATTGGTCTTGACATTGGGGCCCAGATTTCCATGCATGCCCAACATTCCTTTATTTAAAGGATGTGAAGTCGGTATGGCCGAAAGTCCCAGCAAAGTGCAGCCACAAGGCATATCGGCTTTTTCTATAAATGCACGCAACTCATCCTGCGCATTGCCCAACTCTACGCCCTGCCCCACCAATACCAATGGTCTTCGGGCATTGTTTATCAATTCGGCAGCCTCCTGAAGAGATTCCTTGTCAGGGTTAGGTTCAGGATCATAACTGCGGATAAAGTCAAGCTTCATCGGTTCATAATCCACCATCTCCACTTGCGCATTCTTGGCAAAATCCAAAACGACCGGGCCGGGGCGTCCGCTTTTAGCTATATAGAAAGCACGTGCTACGGCCCAGGCCACATCTTCCGCACGACGGATCTGGTAACTCCATTTAGTTATAGGCTGAGTCACGCCCACCAGATCCACCTCCTGAAAAGCATCCGTGCCCAAGAAAGAGGCCCCCACTTGTCCGGCAATCACCACGACAGGAGTGCTGTCAATCATGGCATCGGCAATGCCGGTAATGGTATTTGTCGCACCGGGACCGCTAGTCACCAAACAGACACCAACCTCACCGGATACACGGGCAAATCCCTGTGCTGCATGGGCAGCTCCCTGTTCATGACGGACCAATATATGGTTCAATGTATCCCTATGATGATATAAAGCATCAAAAGTTGGCATGATAGAACCTCCGGGATATCCGAAAAGAGTCTTCACTCCCTGATACTCCAAAGAACGCATCATCGCCTCTGCTCCTGTTATCTTTTCTTTTGCCATAATGTTTAGTTGAATATTGAGAATCAAAAGAATACGATGCTGTAGAATCACTCAGTGACAGCACAGCTATTTTTTAAGTCCCAATTTTTAGTTTCTAATTTAGTCAATGATTCTCACTCCTCCTTTATCTGCCGAACTTACCATACTGGCGTATGCCTTCAAGCTTTTAGGAACTTTGCGGTCACGGGTCACCGGTGTCATCGGCCGGGCCGCCAATACCTCATCGCTCAGCTTCACATTAATACTACGGTTCGGAATATCAATCTCAATCATATCACCATCCACTATTTTTCCGATATTACCACCTGCTGCGGCTTCGGGGGAAATATGTCCGATACTCAGTCCCGAAGTGCCCCCGCTGAAACGTCCGTCGGTAATCAAAGCACATTCTTTTCCTAAATGCTTGGATTTGATATAAGAAGTTGGATAAAGCATTTCCTGCATACCGGGGCCACCTTTCGGACCTTCATGGGTGATGACAACGACATCGCCACTCACGACCTTTCCTCCCAGAATCCCTTCACAAGCGGCATCCTGCGAATCGAACACCTTGGCAGGTCCCGAGAATTTCCAAATACTTTCGTCCACTCCTGCCGTTTTCACCACACAACCGTCCTGTGCGATATTTCCTTTCAGAACGGCCAGACCTCCATCCTTGCTATAAGCATGCTGCAAGTCGCGGATGCAACCGTTGGCACGATCGGTATCCAGTTCTTTATAAGCAGCATTCTGAGAACCTAACTTTATATTGAACTTGTTTCCCGGAGCACCCGAATAGATGCGCTTTGCCTCAGCATCCACTTCCTCCTTACATATATTATATTTCTCGATAGCTTCCGCCAATGTCAGACCATCCACCCGCTTCACATCAGTTTTCAGCAAGCCGCCTTTGGACAGTTCCCCCAATATATTAAGGATACCACCGGCACGGTTCACATCCTGGATATGGTATTTCTGTGTGTTCGGAGCCACTTTGCACAGGCAAGGCACATGGCGTGAAAGCATATCAATGTCATCCATTTTAAAATCCACTTCCGCCTCGTGGGCGATAGCCAGAAGGTGCAGCACCGTATTGGTAGATCCACCCATGGCAATATCCAGCGTCATAGCATTCAGAAAAGCGTCACGGGTCGCGATGCTGCGCGGTAACACACTATCATCTCCTTCCTCATAATATTTATAAGCATTCTCCACTATCAGAGCGGCCGCATCCTTGAACAACTGAGTACGATTGGCATGAGTTGCCAGAATAGTACCATTCCCCGGAAGTCCCAGACCGATGGCCTCATTAAGACAATTCATAGAATTAGCCGTAAACATACCTGAGCAGCAACCACAGCCCGGACACGCATTGTTCTCAATCTGAGCCACTTCCTCATCACTGACCGATGCATCGGCGGATTTAATCATAGCGTCTATCAAATCAAGATGCTGATTGTTCCACTCTCCCGCCTCCATCGGACCGCCCGATACAAAAACAGTCGGTATGTTCAGTCGCATGGCAGCCATCAGCATACCCGGAGTGATCTTGTCGCAATTACTGATACACACCATTGCATCTGCTTTATGTGCGTTCACCATATACTCCACGCTGTCGGCAATGATATCACGGCTGGGCAGCGAATACAGCATACCATCGTGTCCCATAGCTATCCCGTCATCAATGGCAATCGTATTGAATTCCGCTGCAAAGCATCCCAATTTTTCAATTTCGGCTTTCACCTGCTGACCAATTTCGTGCAGATGGGTATGTCCCGGAACGAACTGTGTAAACGAGTTTACTATGGCTATGATGGGCTTGCCCATCATTTCTTTCTTCATACCGTTAGCCACCCATAGAGCTCTTGCCCCTGCCATGCGGCGGCCTTGTGTGCTAAACGAACTGCGTAATTGATTTTTCATCTTATCTAAATCTATAACATCCTATTATTTATTGAAAAAGCCTTTCTCAACATGTGAGAAAGGCTTTCAATTATTTCTTTATATGTACAACTACACATACACAACCTTTCTCACGCTCCCAGTGTGACCACCACGACGCGAATAATATGCAGGACTGCCAGGTTATTCAGAGTAGTAATATTCATATATCTGTTTTCTTTATTTCTTTAACGACTGCAAAGGTAAGGCGTTTTTCGTAACAAACAAATAAAATGAAGGTTTTTTTTCATATAAATTATTATTCGTAACTAAATCAAGCTTTAAATAATCATTTTATCACAAACTTACATTAAATCTTCCAACAGACATACGAAAAAAGAGAATGCAACTCCATGCATTCTCTTTTCAGTTCATTTATTTCATTGAATGAATTTACTTATCCGCCACATCTTCCATATAGGAATCCAAACCTTTGTTTTTCAATGTAACATTCAACAGCTGCACATACTTCTTGTACTGTTCATTAGTCAATGTACGTTTCATCAGTTTGAAGTTTCCATATACGGCTTCACGTAGCTTTTTACCCTGTTTAGCTTCTTTTGCGTAGCTTGCGCTCTGTACTTTGTCAGCAAAATAATCAGAAATGTTAGCAACTTCTTCCATCTGGCGTGCATCCAAATCCAAATATTTGCTCAACTTTGTGACGTTAACATCCACCTTCCAATCTTTACCTTCTACTTTTTCTCCTGCAAAACTTGTAGCTGACATTCCTAATGCCACTACAACTAACAATACTAAACGTTTCATAATACCTAAAATTTTAATTTGTTAAACCTAAAAACAATTTACTTAGTACCTAAGAACTAAATAATACCTGCTAAAAACAATCTTGTTATCTCTTTCTTTTTACACTGCAAATATAACGACACACTTTGCAACACGTTGTCACATTTTTGTTAATAAAATCAAACACACGACAAAATGATCATTTAATTGATATAAATCAAGAAATCAATACTATCAAAACCCCATTTATAATGTCATAATAACAATTTTATGTAATATAAACGTAATAACAAAGGAGAAAGGAGAATTAATTCGTATCTTTGTCGGCAGAAAACCTACGCAAGTAGTTTATATTACATTATTATATATAAGAAAACATGGAAAATAAGTACATCACCGTGGCATACAAACTCTATGTAATGCAAGACGGTAAGAAAACATTGGTAGAAGAAGCAACTGTAGATCATCCTTTCCAGTTCATATCCGGCCTAGGAACTACACTGGAACGCTTTGAAACAGAAATAACAGCCTTGAACAAGGGTGACAAGTTTGAATTTGTCATCCCTACCGCAGAAGCCTACGGAGAATATATGCCCGAAGGTGTGCGCACCGTATCTAAAGAAATGTTCACCATTGATGGTGTTTTTGATGAAGAACGCATCTTCCCGGGAGCTGTCATTCCTTTACAGGACAATGAAGGCCATCACTTCTATGCTACTGTAAACGAAGTGACCAATGACACTGTAACTGTAGATTTGAACCATCCTCACGCAGGTAAAGACCTCACTTTTGAAGGTGAAGTAGTGGAATCCCGCACGGCCACTAATGAAGAAATTCAGGAAATGATAAAAATGATGAGTGGAGAAGGATGCGGATGTGGTTGCGGTGACTGCGAAGGTGGATGCGGTGACGGATGTGATGACGGAGGCAATTGCGGATGCGGACATTGCCATTAATCCGGTTTGAGATATAACAGACTTTAAAAAGAAAGCGGACGTGTCAAAGTTCTAACAGCATTTTGACACGTCCGCCTTTTAAAAACAAATACATGGCAATCATCTGTCAAAGACTTCACAATTGCCATGAAACACATAAATTCTTTCAAAATCAACGAAGCGGTGATGTTCTTCTTTATCACCATCCCTAAGAATGACATACGTATCCGGAACATCCCGTACACACCGGACGCTTTACGCAAAAACACCCTCCGGCCCATCTACAACAGAGTTTTGCAAAACTCCGGGAAGAAAAATAGAAAAACATGTCGCATCAAGCCAAGATTATACTTCCCCACCAAAGTCCGACAAGCCCAAAAGTTTGAATAAAAAATGAGACTTTACCTTCAACTGATTCCATTATGTTAATAGAACGAATTCATTCTATTAAAACAAATCGTTTTTTTACGGGAATTTGTCCATTCCAAACACTATCTGTATTTTTGCAGAAACATCCCGATAGAACCCATGAACGAGAATATCCTTGCCAAACTGAAAATACTCGCAGAATCTGCCAAGTATGATGTTTCCTGCTCCAGTAGCGGAACCGTGCGCCGCAACCAATCCGGCACATTGGGAAACACGGTAGGCGGCTGGGGAATATGCCACAGCTTCGCCGAGGACGGCCGTTGCATATCCTTGCTGAAAATCATGCTGACCAATTATTGCATCTATGACTGCGCCTATTGCATCAACAGAAGAAGCAACGATATTCCCCGCGCCACACTTTCAGTAAGCGAACTGGTGGATCTCACCATCGAGTTCTACCGCCGCAACTACATCGAAGGGCTTTTCCTCAGTTCCGGTGTCGTGCGCAATCCGGATTACACCATGGAAAGACTGGTACGTGTTGCCAAAGACCTACGGTTAGTACACAAATTCAACGGATATATCCACCTGAAAAGCATCCCCGGAGCCAGCCGCGAGCTGGTCAATGAAGCCGGACTCTACGCCGACCGCCTCAGCGTAAACATAGAGATTCCCAAAGAAGAGAACCTGAAATTGCTGGCCCCCGAGAAAGACCACAAAAGTGTGTACCAGCCTATGCGCTATATCCAGCAGGGAGTGCTGACCAACAAGGAAGACCGGAAAAAGTTCCGCCATGCCCCCCGCTTCGTTCCTGCCGGACAAAGCACACAGATGATTGTCGGTGCCACCGCCGAATCAGACAAAGATATCCTTTATCTTTCTTCCTCACTCTATCAACACCCTACCATGAGGCGTGTTTACTATTCAGGATACATTTCCGTAAACACATACGACAAACGGCTACCGGCACTGAAACAACCGCCGCTGGTACGTGAAAACCGTTTGTACCAAGCCGACTGGCTACTACGTTTCTATCAATTCAAAGTAGAGGAAATAGTCGATGACTCCTACCCCGACCTGGATCTGGAGATCGACCCCAAACTAGGTTGGGCGCTACGGCATCCCGAACTATTTCCGATAGATATAAACCGGGCAGATTACGAAATGATCCTCAGAGTACCGGGCATCGGAGTAAAATCGGCAAGACAAATCATCGCTTCGCGCCGTTTCTCTAAACTGGGATTCTACGAACTGAAAAAGATCGGTGTAGTGATGAAAAAAGCACAATACTTCATTACCTGCAACGAACTCCCCACCCGGACTGTCAATGAACTGACTCCGACAGGAGTACGCAGACTGTTAGTGCCCAAGCCCAAAAAGAAAGTGGACGAACGCCAATTGATACTAAACTTTGCCGACGACGAATGACCCTGTTTATCTATGACCATACATTTGAAGGCCTGCTGACTTGTATTTTTGACGCTTACTTCCGCAAGACCTTTCCTGACTCGCTCTTGACGGAAGGCGGGCCGCTACCCTTGTTTTACGATGAAGCCATACACATAGTCACTGATGAAGAGAAAGCCGGACGCGTGTGGCGCGGATTACAGAAGAAAATTTCCAGACATGCCCTTTTCAGCCTGACCTGCTGCTGGCTGTCAGAACTGCCGAAGGTGGACGAAATGCTTTTCCGCTACATCCGGAAGGCCATAAACGCTCCTCATTCCATCGAAACCAATTTTGCCGATCCTGATGTGCTGGAACTTGCGAAAATTTATAAAAGAGTAGATGGAGAGCGCATACGCCTCATGCAGTTCGTGCGCTTCCAAAAGGCGGCGGACGGAACGTTCTTTGCAGCCGTAGAGCCTCCATTCAATGCACTGCCACTGGCTGTGGATCATTTCAAAGACCGGTTTGCCGACCAGCGTTGGCTCATTTATGATGTAAAGCGGCAATATGGGTATTACTATAACCTGACAGAGATAGAAGAAGTAACTTTTGAAGATCCTCATCAGGCACATCTGGTCACAGGAATGCTGAATGAAACATTGATGGACAATAATGAAAAACTGTTTCAGGAACTTTGGAAAACATACTTCAAGTCCATCTGCATCAAAGAACGTCGGAATCCCAGAAAACACCGGCAGGATATGCCTGTCAGGTATTGGAAATATCTGACGGAGAAACAATAAACAGTTCTTCCGGATATCCCACATCCACTAAAAACAAGGCATGTCCCGGAACAGAACTCCCGGCACAACAACGATCCTTATCCTCTATCACCTTCCTGAACCCCTCCAAAGTCATTTTACCACGCCCCACTTCCACCAGCGTACCTACCACCGCCCTTACCATATTCCGCAAAAAGCGGTCGGCTTTTATAGTAAACACCCATTCCGTTCCGCTCACCTGCGTCCATTCAGCCTGCATAATCCGGCAATTGTTCGTCTTCACATCCGTATGCAGTTTACTGAAACTGGTAAAATCCGTATAATCAAACAGCACACGGGCAGCTTCATTCATCTTCTCAAAATCCAATGAATGAAAAAGCCTCCAGGCATAGTGACGGCCAAACGGATCTTTCCGGGTGGTCACATAATATTTATAAGCACGATACGTGGCGTCAAAACGGGCATGCGCGTCATCCCTCACCCGTTTCACATCGTAAACCGCTATATCGGAAGGAAGCAAACGGTTTAATTTATCCGTCACCTGAGCGACATCCAGCTCCCGGTCATCATCAAAATGCGCGACCATAAGACGTGCGTGCACACCGGCATCCGTACGTCCAGCCCCTACCACCTCTATCTCCCGACGGAGAAAAGTAGAAAGAGCACGCATTAATGTTTCCTGCACACTGTCACCATTAGGCTGGATCTGCCAACCGTGATAATTTGTCCCATCATAAGCCAAATAGATGAAATATCGCATCGTGAAGCCTCCTATTAGATGAAAATTCAGAAAATCAGCGTGCGGTGATATGAAAACATCCCTGCTTCAGTTCATATTTGATATAACATCTGTCCGCTTTCCGAAGATCACGGAGCACCTCGGCCAAGACCAGTTTCAGCGTATCCGGACTGACATCCTGCATGGGGCGTCCATCCGGGTCCTCCACTTTAAAAAACCGGCGGTAACTGACATCGAAAGTTGTCCCGAAAGCATGGGCGGAGTTAGCGGAAGCATTTCCATTGCGGCGCCGGAGGCGTTTCACATCATCTGCCGTACGAAGCACAGAGGTTACTATGATTTGGTTAGGATTCAATCCCTTGCAAGTCAATGAGTCCAGAAAATTGACCCCTATCGTATCCAGTAACGCACTAGCCTGCGGAACCAGAAACGGAATGGAGTGCGTCAGCGAGTCCATGGCATAACGCTCACAAGGCTTTATCTGGACCAATTTGCCGCCCAACCGTTCCGCCTCCGAACGAGAAGCCAACGGGCGGATACCGATTTTCTTCGCCACACTGAGATGAGTGTCATTCAAATCACCAAAACTACGTTTGTAACTGATCACACCTTTTATATTATGGGGTTCGTTCATCTTCATAGACATATCTTTTTCCTTGCAACCGGAGGAAACTGTCAAGGAAAATAAAAGCGACAACAGTGTGCAACATGCACCTTTCATATAATTCATAACCTAACTATCTTTTCAAATTCCTCGCAAAGATAGATTAAAATCCTTTTTCCGAGAAAGCTTATGCAAATAAATTGCCCGGAAAATAAGAACAATGAAAACCTTTCATTAAATTTGCAGCCTATAAACGAGTACGTAAAGTACCTAAACTAGTTAAATGATAGAAAAACATATAGTTTTAGAGGATATTGATCCTGTGATATTTTATGGCGTAAACAACGTCAACATGAAAATGATACAAGCTTTGTATCCCAAATTAAAAATTGTGGCACGCGGGAATGTCATCAAAGTATTGGGAGACGAAGAGGAAATGTGTGCTTTCGAAGAGAGTATATTGGCATTGGAAAAGCATTGCACCCAATATAATTCACTGAAAGCAGAAGTGATTCTGGACATTGTGAAAGGCCGCTCCCCCCAAACAGAGAAGACAGGAGACACCATTGTGTTCAGTGTAACGGGAAAACCGATTGTACCCCGTAGTGAAAACCAGCTGAGGCTGGTACAAGAATACGAAAAGAACGACATGCTGTTCGCCATCGGCCCCGCTGGTTCGGGAAAGACTTATACCGCTATCGCCCTCGCTGTCCGTTCTCTGAAAAACAAAGAAATCAAAAAGATTATTTTGAGCCGCCCGGCAGTAGAAGCAGGAGAGAAACTCGGCTTTTTGCCCGGTGATATGAAAGATAAGATTGATCCTTATCTGCAACCGCTATATGACGCGTTACAAGATATGATTCCCGCCGCCAAATTAAAAGAATATATGGAACTGAACGTGATTCAGATAGCCCCATTGGCATTTATGCGCGGACGAACCTTGAATGACGCGGTAGTGATATTGGACGAGGCCCAAAACACCACCACCCAGCAAATCAAGATGTTCCTCACCCGTATGGGGATGAACACCAAAATGATTGTAACAGGTGACATGACACAGATAGACTTGCCGTCTTCACAAACTTCGGGGCTGATACAAGCTTTGAGAATCCTGAAAGGCGTGAAAGGAATCAGTTTTATCGAGCTGAACAAAAAAGACATTGTACGGCATAAATTGGTTACCCGCATCGTGGAAGCATACGAAAAGTTTGAAGAAAAACAAAAAAAACTTCATACATGCCATTCTGAGCGAAGCGAAAAAATTTGAAGACATAAAACGAATTTATTGATTTTAATTACAAATAAAGACATGAGTAAAGCATTAACAAGAACAGACTTTAACTTTCCGGGACAGAAAAGTGTGTACCACGGCAAAGTACGTGATGTGTACAACATCAATGACGAAAAGTTAGTAATGGTAGCTACCGACCGTATCTCCGCATTCGATGTAGTTCTGCCTGAAGGTATTCCCTACAAAGGGCAAATGCTGAACCAGATTGCAGCCAAGTTTCTGGATGCAACCACCGACATCTGCCCCAACTGGAAAATGGCGACTCCCGATCCTATGGTTACCGTAGGAGTCATGTGTCAAGGCTTTCCTGTAGAAATGATCGTCCGCGGTTACCTGTGCGGCAGCGCATGGCGTGCTTACAAAAACGGTGTTCGCGAAATCTGTGGTGTGAAACTCCCCGAAGGAATGAAGGAAAACCAGAAATTCCCCGAACCGATCGTTACTCCGACCACTAAAGCCGAAATGGGACTGCATGACGAAGACATCTCCAAGGAAGAAATTCTGAAACAAGGTCTGGCTACTCCTGAAGAATACGAGATATTGGAAAAATATACATTGGCTCTGTTCAAACGCGGTACTGAAATAGCTGCTGAACGCGGACTGATCCTAGTAGATACCAAATATGAATTCGGTAAGCATAACGGCACAATCTATCTGATGGACGAAATCCACACTCCGGACTCAAGCCGTTACTTCTACTCGGAAGGTTATGAAGAACGTTTTGCAAAAGGCGAGCCTCAAAAACAGCTTTCCAAAGAATTTGTACGCGAATGGTTGATGGAAAATGGTTTCCAAGGCAAAGAAGGACAACAAGTTCCCGAAATGACTCCGGAAATCGTAAATTCTATCAGCGAGCGCTATATGGAACTATTCGAGCACATCACCGGTGAGAAATTTGTGAAAGCAGACACTGAAAACATCGCCGCACGTATAGAAAAGAACGTAACCGAATACTTGAAATAAATAAAAATGAAAAATTAAAGATTAAAAGACTGGTATGAGAATTCAAAATCCCCAAGCCTCTCCTTTTAATCTTTAATTTTCAATTTTAATCAAACATGAACTACCCACAAGAAAAAATCAAGCCTTACAACGCTGACGAAAAGAAAAGCGTCCAAGTAGAGAAAATGTTCGACAACATCGCCCCTGCTTACGACCAGTTGAATCATGCCCTTTCATGGAACATTGACAAAAGCTGGCGCCGCAAAGCCATCAACTGGCTGAAACCTTTTCATCCGCAACACATCATGGATGTAGCTACCGGAACGGGCGATTTTGCCATTCAGGCCTGCCAGATACTTCACCCCCAAGAGCTGATAGGTACCGATATATCCGAAGGCATGATGAATGTGGGACGCGAAAAAGTAAAAGCCGCCGGACTGGACGGCCACATCTCCTTCGCCAAAGAAGACTGTACGGCCCTCACCTTCCCCGACAAACGCTTTGACGCTATCACCGTAGCATTCGGTGTACGCAATTTTGAGGATCTTGACAAAGGACTCCGCGAAATGCACCGCGTACTGAAAGACAACGGAAAACTAGTCATTCTGGAGCTCTCCGAACCCGGCTGGTTTCCCATGAAACAGCTATATGCTGTCTATTCCAAGATAGTCATTCCCACTTTGGGCAAACTACTCTCTAAAGACCGTAGCGCCTACACTTACCTGCCTCAGTCCATCAAAGCCTTTCCACAGGGTGAAGTGATGACGGGCATCATCCGTAAAGCCGGATTCAGCCAGGTGAGTTTCAAACGGCTGACACTAGGTATCTGTACGCTTTATTTAGCAACGAAATGATTTAAAGTATAGAGTTTATGAAAAAATATGGTTTGATAGGTTATCCGTTGGGACACTCGTTCTCAAAGAACTTTTTCAATGAAAAGTTTCATTCGGAAAGCATTGACGCTGAATATGCGAACTTCGAAATTCCATCCATCAAGGAACTGCCTTCTGTGTTATTGGCCAATCCTGATTTGACAGGACTCAATGTCACTATACCTTATAAAGAACAAGTTATCTCTTATTTGGACGAACTGGATAAAGACGCGGCAGCCATCGGAGCCGTCAATGTAATCAAAATTGTCCGCCAAAAAGGCAAGACCAGATTGATTGGCTATAATTCCGACGTGATCGGTTTTACTCAATCTATTGAACCTTTGCTGGAACCCCAGCACAAAAAAGCTCTGATTCTAGGAACAGGAGGAGCCTCGAAAGCGGTTGCCTACGGACTGAAAAAATTAGGTCTGGAATACAAATTCGTATCACGAAACCAACGTGAAGGAATGCTGACTTACGATCAGCTCACTCCCGATATCATGGATGAGTACAAAGTGATTGTCAACTGTACTCCTGTAGGTATGTATCCACGCGCTGACGAATATCCCGATATTCCATACCAAGATCTCACACCCAACCATTTGCTTTATGATTTGTTATATAATCCAGACACTACCCTTTTTATGAAAAAGGGGGCGGACAAAGGAGCTATCACCAAAAACGGTTTGGAAATGCTCTTATTGCAAGCCTTTGGTGCATGGGATATATGGAACAAATAGATAAAGTATGAAAAGAAAAAAACTGATTATAGGGACGAGTTGCATATTCGTTCTGCTTATTATCGCCCTGCTTGGAGCCAGTCAATATATGCTGGACTATTCCTTGCGTCCTGAAAACAGAGGAAAGGATCTGGAAAGTTCCTGGCAATATATGTTCAAGACCTACCCCTGCCTGAAGCCGTGGGTGGATAGCTTGAAACAGGCCCAAGCACTGAAAGATACCTTTATCTATTCTCCCGACCACGTAAAACTGCATGCCTACTATGTGGCGTCCAGCCACCCGACAGCCAGAACGGCAGTCATTGTACACGGATATACAGACAATGCTATCCGCATGATGATGATAGGATATCTATACAATAAGAAACTGGATTTCAATATCCTCCTGCCTGATTTGCGCAACACCGGCCTGAGCGGTGGAAATGCCATACAAATGGGATGGGCAGACCGCAAAGACGTGATGCAATGGATGGAAGTTGCCCATCGGATTTATGGTGACAGCACCCGCATGGCAGTACATGGCATCTCGATGGGTGCAGCCACCACTATGATGGTTTCGGGCGAACCGCAGCCCGACTATGTGAAATGTTTTGTCGAGGACTGCGGATATACCAACGTATGGGACCAATTTTCCAAAGAACTGAAAGAACAGTTCGGCTTGCCCCAATTCCCGTTGATGTACACCGCCGACTGGCTATGCCAGTTGGAATATGGATGGGGATTCAAAGAAGCATCCGCACTGAAGCAGGTAGCCCGATGCCATCTGCCCATGTTCTTCATCCATGGTGACAAAGACGACTACGTACCCACATGGATGGTGTACCAATTGTACGAGGCAAAACCTCAGCCCAAAGAATTATGGGTGGTTCCGGAAGCAGACCATGCGCACTCCTATCTGTTCAACACCGAAGAATATACCCAAAAAGTAAAAGCATTTGTAGACCCATACATCCGATGAGAAAATTAACATTCTTACTAACCTTCTTCATACTCCTTGGCTCCGCCCACCTGCAAGCCAAAGAATATGCCATAAAAGACATACCGATGGTGCATTTGCAAAACCGCACCCGCTATGTCAGCAATCCCGACGATATCCTTTCGCCAGCCACCGTCACCACCATGGACAGTATCCTCTACGCTTTAGAACAAAAGACAGGCATACAAACATTGATAGTGGTAGTAACAGGCATAGAGGGAGGCGATTGTTTTGATTTCGCCCACCGCTTGGGACAGGAAATAGGGGTAGGACAAAAAGAGCGTGATAACGGACTGGTCATCTTACTCTCCACCGACGAGCGGTGCGTGCAATTCGCCACCGGATACGGTCTTGAAGGCACATTGCCGGATGCCATCTGCAAACGAATCCAGAACCGCTATATGCTGCCCTATTTCAAGGACAACAATTGGGATGCCGGCATGGTGGCAGGCGTACAAGCCGTAAACGGTTATCTGGATGGTTCCATGGAAAATACAGACAATGATGAAAGCGAAGATGATTCACTGGGATTCATCATCATCTTCTTTGTGATTTTCGGAGGATTTATTGGTCTGGGCTTGTATGTAAGCTGGCGTAAGACACGCTGTCCAAATTGTAAAAAACATAAACTACAACGTCTCTCTTCCAGAGTCATAGACCGGAGCAACGGAACAAAGACTGAAGAAGTGGTCTATCAATGCAGGAATTGCGGACACATTCTCAGACGCAAGGAACAGTCCAGGGATGAAAATTACAAAGGTCCCCGCGGTGGAGGTCCGTTCATAGGTGGAATGGGAGGCGGATTCTTTGGCGGCCATGGTGGAAGCGGTGGAGGATTCAGCGGAGGAAGCTTCGGAGGTGGAAGTTTTGGAGGCGGAGGAGCCGGAAGCCGTTTCTGAGAACAAGAGTATTCATTATTTAAAATAGTAAACACGTATGAAAAAGTCAACAATTATTGTAATAGCAGTCATTGTATTAATTGCCATTTGGGGAGTAACCTCTTATAATGGCATGGTAAAAATGGACGAATCTGTCAGCACAGCATGGAGCAATGTAGAAAATCAGTACCAACGCCGTTCCGATTTGATTCCCAACCTGGTAAATACAGTAAAAGGATACGCCTCACACGAAAAAGAAACTTTTCAAGCCGTAGTGGATGCCCGTAGCAAAGCCACCCAAATGCAGATCAGCGCCGATGATCTGACCCCCGAAAAAATGCAAGCCTATCAAAAGGCACAAGGCGAAGTAGGCAGCGCGTTGAGCCGCCTGCTCGCTATCACCGAAGCCTATCCCGACTTAAAAGCCAACGAGAACTTCAAAGAGTTGCAAGCACAACTAGAAGGTACTGAAAACCGGATCAGTGTGGAACGCAAAAGGTTCAATGACACAGCACGCGCATACAACACAGCCATCCGCACTTTCCCCCGTAACTTGCTTGCCGGCCTGTTCGGATTTGACAAACGCCCATATTTTGAATCTGAGGAAGGAGCCGATAAAGCACCTAAGGTAGAATTCTAACTCTTAAAAGATACCTGTTTCCATCCTTCAGAAACAGTTTCCGAATACGGATTGTATGAATTTTACAGTTTGGAATAAGAAAAACTGTAAAATTCATACAATCCGTACCCTATTTTTATCCATTCTGCTAATTTTTCAGCAACAATCAAGTATATTATCCCTAAAATTATTATCTTTACGGAAAGAAACTTTTAAAACTACAAGCAATATGTTCAATTCATTTGGTAATATTTTCCGGTTAACCAGTTTCGGCGAATCCCACGGACCAGGTGTAGGTGGCGTCATTGACGGTTTCCCTGCCGGCATTAAGATTGATATGGATTTCGTTCAGCAGGAACTGAACCGCCGCCGTCCCGGACAGTCATTACTCACCACCAGCCGCAAGGAACCCGATGCTGTGGAATTCCTTTCAGGAGTATTCGAAGGCAAGTCCACCGGCTGCCCCATCGGATTTGTGGTATGGAACAAGAACCAACATTCAAACGACTACGAAAATATCAAGAACCTTTTCCGCCCCTCGCATGCAGATTATACCTACATGCAAAAATACGGAATCCGTGACTATCGTGGCGGAGGACGCTCTTCAGCACGGGAAACGATCTCGCGTGTAGTGGCAGGAGCTTTAGCCAAACTAGCCTTGAAACAATTAGGAATCAGTGTCACCGCCTATACCTCACAGGTAGGACCTGTCAAACTAGATAAAGATTACAAGAGTTATAACCTCGACTTGATAGAAACAAACGACGTGCGTTGTCCCGATCCGGAGAAAGCAAAGGAAATGGCAGAACTTATCTGGAAAATCAAAGGAGAAGGTGACACAATAGGTGGTGTAGTGAGCTGTGTCATCAAAGGATGCCCCATCGGACTAGGCCAACCGGTATTCGGGAAGTTACATGCCGCACTGGGCAATGCCATGCTAAGTATCAACGCTGTAAAAGGTTTCTCTTACGGGCAAGGTTTCGACTCCATGGAACTAAAAGGCAGCGAGCAGAATGACGTATTCTATAATAACAACGGACGGATAGAAACAAAGAGCAATTACTCCGGAGGAATACAAGGAGGTATCAGCAACGGACAAGACATTTACTTCCGCGTGGCATTCAAGCCAGTCGCCACCATCCTGATGGAGCAACATACCGTAAATATCAATGGCACAGATACGACCATGAAAGCCAAAGGACGTCATGACGCCTGCGTGCTGCCACGTGCCGTCCCCATTGTAGAAGCCATGGCTGCCATGACCATTCTGGATTATTATCTGATAGACAGAACTACACAACTATAAGAATCATTCAATTATGGAAATAAGACAATATATCAAAGAAAATGAAGCACGCTTCATGGAAGAGCTTTTCAGCCTCATCCGTATTCCCAGTATCAGTGCTTTACCCGAACATAAAGACGACATGCTGGCCTGCGCCTTGCGTTGGAAAGAGCTTTTATTGGCAGCCGGAGCAGACGAAGCCATGGTAATGCCCTCACAAGGCAATCCATTGGTTTTCGCACAAAAGCATGTAAGCGATGATGCCCCTACCCTCTTGATTTATGCCCATTATGACGTAATGCCTGCCGAGCCGTTGGACCTTTGGAAAAGCCAACCTTTTGAACCTGAAATTCGCGACGGGCACATTTGGGCACGTGGCGCTGACGATGATAAAGGCCAAGCCATGATCCAAGTCAAAGCATTCGAATATGTAGTAAAGAACGGACTGCTGAGACACAATGTGAAATTCATTTTCGAAGGGGAGGAAGAAATAGGCTCTCCCAGTCTGAATGCCTTCATCAAGGAACATAAGGAACTGCTGAAAGCCGATGTAATCCTTGTTTCGGATACCAGCATGCTAGGTTCGGACCTTCCCTCTCTGACAACAGGTTTACGAGGTCTGGCATATTGGGAAATAGAAGTGACCGGTCCGAACCGTGACCTCCATTCCGGGCACTTCGGTGGAGCGGTAGCTAATCCTATCAACACCTTGTGCGGTATGCTCGCCCAAGTCATTGGCGAAGACGGACGCATCGCCATCCCCCATTTCTATGACGATGTAGAGGAAGTACCGGCTGCCGAACGTGAGATGATTGCACAAATTCCTTTCGACGAGAAGAAATACATGGAAGCCATCGGTGTAAAAGCACTGAAAGGCGAAAAAGGATATTCCACTTTAGAACGTAACAGTTGCCGTCCCTCTTTTGACATTTGCGGCATCTGGGGCGGATATACAGGCGAAGGTTCAAAAACCGTATTGCCCTCAAAAGCATACGCCAAGGTATCGTGCCGGCTGGTTCCGCATCAGAATCATGCCGTAATTTCCCAATTGTTTGCGGACTATATCCAGTCTGTTGCTCCGGAATATGTACAAGTAAAAGTAACCTCGATGCACGGGGGGGAAGGATATGTATGCCCCATCACCCTGCCCGCCTACCAGGCTGCCGAAAAAGGCTTTGCTAAAGCATTCGGAAAGAAACCACTTGCCGTACGCCGTGGAGGAAGCATTCCTATCATCAGTGATTTTGAACAGATACTCGGTATAAAAACCGTTCTCATGGGCTTCGGTCTGGAAAGTGACGCCATCCATTCGCCCAATGAAAACTTCTCTCTGGATATATTCCGTAAAGGAATTGAAGCTGTGGTAGAATTTCATCTCAATTATTAACCAATCATAAAAATGAATGTGGCAACAATCTTTAAAGTTCTGACAACTGTTACTTTTTCAGCAGCATTACTAATTATAGGAGGTTGTAACAATATGGAAACGAAAAAGGAAGAGACAGGAAAAACCACAGCTATAGAAAATATACTTTCCCGGAAAAGTGTCCGTGCCTATACACCTAGACCGGTAGAAAAAGGAAAGGTGGATTTATTGGTAAAAGCCGCCATGGCCGCACCGACCGCGGTAAACAAGCAACCTTGGGCCTTCGTGATAGTGGATGACCGTAAAGTATTGGATAAACTGGCCACCGAACTGCCTTATGCCAAGATGGCGGCACAGGCTCCACTAGCCATCGTGGTTTGTGGTGATTTAAGCAAAGCTCTGAACGGAGAAACAGACCGATACTGGATGCTGGATTGCTCCGCCGCATCCGAAAATTTGTTACTGGCGGCAGAGTCAATGGGGTTGGGGGCCGTATGGACAGCTGTTTATCCGGAAAGTGACCGCATCGCAAAAGTAAGAGCCGTACTGTCTTTGCCCGATTATATCATTCCGTTCAACCTGATTCCGGTGGGCTATCCACAACATAAGGAAGAAGCCAAAGATAAATTCAATGTTGAAAATATCCATTATAATAAATGGTAAACACTTTATCATGAACAGCCCTTCAAAAAACTTGGGCAACACTATTTTCCAGGACTGTCCGAAAGATATTCTATAAGACAGGTGAAATTTAAAGGGGATTAACTTCTTCATGAAGGCGGCTTCGACAAGCGATGAAGCCGCCTTCCCTATTAAAAGCGGCTATTGATACTTTTCCATAATTTGGGACTAAAATATTAACTTTCTTTGTAAATCAGCCGAGAAAGGGAGAATAATATTTATCTTTGTTCCAAAATATGATTATGATTACAGAAGATTTACAGAAACTATATCAAACCTACCTCGGAGAGATACCCGAAGAAATTGTAGAACTACCCTCATCCGGTTCCAACAGACGTTATTTCCGGCTGACCGGAGTAAAAAACTTGATTGCCGTACACGGCACCTCCAAAGAAGAAAATGAAGCTTTTCTTTATATGGCGGCCCACTTTCGCAAGAAAGGTCTTCCTGTGCCTGAAGTGTACATCTGTTCTGAAGACAAAAATTGTTATCTGCAAGAAGATTTAGGAGATATCCTGCTATTCAACGCCATTGAAAAAGGACGGGCAACCAGCGTCTTCTCGGAAGAAGAAAAAGAATTACTTCGCAAAACCATCCGCCTGCTGCCTTCCATCCAATTTGCCGGAGCAGACGGATTTGATTTCTCACGCTGCTATCCGCAAGCTGAATTCAACCAACGTTCCATCCTGTGGGATCTGAACTATTTTAAATACTGTTTTCTAAAAGCTACCGGGCTAGAATTCCAGGAAGACAAGCTGGAAGATGATTTTCAGAAAATGAGTGACGTATTGCTGCGCAGTTCATCCGCCACCTTCATGTATCGGGATTTCCAAAGCCGCAACGTGATGGTGAAAAACGGCGAGCCTTGGTTCATTGATTTTCAAGGAGGTCGCAAAGGACCATTCTTCTATGATGTAGCCTCTTTTCTGTGGCAGGCAAAAGCCAAATTCCCCGAAACCCTGCGCAATGAGCTCCTGGAAGAATATATAGACGCCCTCTGTAAATACAAACCTGTAGACCGCGATTATTTCTTCAGCCAGCTGCGTCACTTCGTACTCTTCCGCACCTTGCAGGTATTGGGAGCCTACGGTTTCCGCGGTTATTTTGAAAAGAAGCCACATTTTATCCAAAGCGTACCTTACGCCATTGAAAACCTGCGGCAGTTGCTCCGCAACGAATATCCCGAATACCCCTATCTGTGCTCCGTGCTGAGAGAACTGACCGAGCTGAAGCAGTTCAAGGATGATTTGAAGAAACGGCAACTCACGGTGAAAGTCATGAGTTTCGCCTATAAAAAAGGTATTCCAAACGACCCGACCGGCAACGGTGGAGGTTATGTGTTCGATTGCCGTGCCGTGAACAATCCCGGGAAATATGAACGTTATAAACCTTTCACAGGACTGGATGAGCCGGTCATTCGTTTTCTAGAAGAGGACGGTGAAATTTTTCCCTTCCTGAACGCCGCCTATTCTTTAGTGGATGCTTCGGTAAAAAGATACATGGAACGTGGATTCAGCAATCTGTCCGTATGCTTCGGCTGCACCGGCGGACAACACCGTTCGGTCTATTCGGCACAACACATGGCGGAACACCTCCATAAGAAATTCGGTGTAAAGGTAGAACTGATACACCGTGAACAGAATATAGAACAAACATTTGAAAGAACATTATGAGAGCAATGATTTTTGCAGCCGGACTAGGCAGCCGACTTAAACCTATAACAGACACCCGTCCCAAAGCTTTAGTCACAGTAGGAGGAAAAACGATGTTAGAACACATTATCTTGAAACTGAAAGCTGCGGGTTTTAATGATATAGTAATTAACACACACCACTTTGCCAACCAGATTCTCGCTTTTCTGGAAGCCAACCAGAATTTCGGAGTCAACATAGAAATCTCAGACGAGACAGACTGCCTGCTTGATACCGGTGGCGGTTTGGAAAAGGCATCCCACTTATTATACCATCCCGAGAATATGTTCACCCAAAAAGGCGAAACTCCATACGAACTGATATTCGAGAATCTGAGTAAAGGAATGGATGAGGAAGAGATAATCGAAAAGACCTTAGGAGTTATGCGGAAAGAATGCTACTTACTACACAACGTAGATATCCTTTCCAATTGCGATTTGGAAAGTCTTATGTATTATCATCAGAATAGTCCTGACATCAGTGCCACCCTTTTAGTCAGCCAGCGCAAGACTTCCCGTTACCTGCTATTTGATGACAACAATCTGTTACGTGGCTGGATCAATAAAGACACCATGGAGACCAAACCGGCAGGACTCCGGTATGAAGAAGGAAAATATCAGGAATACGCCTATAGCGGGATACAAGTGACCACTCCTAAAATTTTGCATATCCTTCCAAAAGGCAAATATTCCATTATCGATTTCTATCTCTCCGTATGTCACAAAGTCAACATCCAGTGCTATGTAGAAGATGACTTGCAATTGCTTGATATCGGCAAAACGGAAAGTCTGGAGAAGGCGGATGAATTTCTCAGCAAATTATAACAAGCCCGGAAATATATCCATAACATTAAAAAAGTATCACCACTAAAAGGACAGACCGTTTGGGGGTCACTTCATTTTAGGGGTGATACTTTTTTTACACAGCAAACAGCTTTTTGATAAAATGAACAGATAAGAAAAAAGTCGTAACGTTATGACCAAAGGTTCAATTTCTTCTTTTGCGCTTCCTCTAAAGATACTGTTTTCACCTGTTTGGTACTATTCTTCTGACGAAGTTCCTCATATTCCTTGTTCAGCCTCTCCACGAACTCAGCAGAAGATTCCGGATTCAGCAAACGGGCGGCTGCCAAGGCGTTCTGTGAAGCATCTTTCATGTGAATGACCGGACCTCCATAAACAGGCGCTATTTTCAAGGCAGTATGCAGTTTGGAAGTAGTGGCCCCTCCAATCATAATAGGAATATCCAATCCCGCACGCTTCAACTCTACAGCCACATGCGCCATCTCTTCCAATGACGGAGTAATCAGCCCGCTTAATCCTATCAGATCCACCTTTTCCTCTATAGCCTTCCGGACAATCGTTTCAGCTGGAACCATCACGCCCAGATCTATAATCTCGTAGTTATTACAAGCCATGACCACTGATACGATATTCTTCCCAATATCATGCACATCCCCTTTTACGGTAGCCATCAATACTTTTCCTGCACTGCGGACACCTTCCTGTTTGTCGGCCTCAATAAGCGGCTGCAAAATAGCTACAGCCTTTTTCATGGTACGGGCCGTCTTCACAACTTGCGGCAAGAACATTTTCCCTGCTCCAAACAATTCTCCGACTTTATTCATACCTTCCATCAACGGGCCTTCAATAATATCCACCGCTTTAGGATACAGTTTAACCGCTTCCGCCAAATCCTCTTCCAAATAATCACCAATACCTTTTATCAAAGCATATTGAAGGCGTTTCTCTACCATCGGTTCCTCACGCCATACATCCAGTCTCACCGCTTCTGTTCCGGTTGACGTATTTTTCAAGGCCTCAGCAGTTTCTATCAAACGTTCGGCAGCATCGGCCCTACGGTTCAAGACCACATCCTCTATCCGTTCCAGCACATCAGCAGGAATGTCCGTATAGAGCACCGAAGCAGCCGGATTCACAATCCCCATATCCATACCTTGACGGATAGCGTGATAAAGAAACACGGCATGCATCGCCTCACGGATATAGTTATTTCCACGGAAGGAGAACGACAGGTTGCTCACGCCACCGCTGACGTGTGCACCGGGCAAATTCTTTTTGATCCATCCCGTAGCCTTGATAAAATCCACCGCATAATTATCATGTTCTTCAATACCCGTAGCCACTGCCAACACATTAGGGTCGAAAATGATATCATGAGGATTAAAATCCACCCGCTCTGTCAATATTTGATAAGCACGGGCACAGACTTCAATCTTACGTTCAAAAGTATCCGCCTGTCCTTTCTCATCGAAAGCCATCACCACAGCGGCAGCTCCCAGTTTTTTTATCAAACGGGCATGTTCTATAAATAGCTCCTCTCCCTCCTTCAAAGAAATAGAATTGACAATGGACTTTCCTTGCAAGCATTTCAGTCCGGCCTCAATGACTTCCCACTTGGAAGAGTCGATCATGACAGGCACACGGGCTATGTCGGGTTCAGCCATGACCAGATTCAAGAAGGTAGTCATCTCCTCCCGGGCATCCAGCAAACCGTCATCCATATTCACATCAATGACCAAAGCCCCGTCTTCCACCTGCTTGCGGGCGATACTCAATGCCTCCTCGTATTTCTTCTCATTGATCAGCCGGAGAAATTTACGGGAACCTGCCACATTGCAACGTTCACCCACATTGATGAAATTGATTTCAGGAGTCTGTTCCAAAAGTTCCAGTCCACTGAGCCACATTCGTTCGGGCCTGGCAACAGGGATATGAGGAGGCACCCAGGCAGAACCGGAAACGATCAATTCCTGATATTTGGCAATATATTCCTCCGTTGTACCACAACAGCCACCGATAATGTTCACCAATCCTTCATCGATATATTCCTTCACCTCCGAAGCCATTTCCTCCGGAGTCTGGTCATACTGTCCCAAACTGTTGGGAAGTCCGGCATTGGGATAGGCACTTATATAATAAGGTGCTCGTGCGGCCAGCCCTTTTAGAAAAGGTTTCAATTGTTTCGCTCCGAACGAGCAGTTCAAGCCGATAGAAAAAACAGGCGCATGCTGTACGGATGCCAGAAAAGCATCCAATGTCTGCCCCGAAAGCGTACGTCCGGCAATATCCGAAACAGTAACAGAAAGCATAAGCGGAACCTCACGCCCTGTTTTCTTCATTGCCGTTTCCGCAGCATAAACGGCCGCTTTGGCATTCAGGGAATCGAAAATAGTTTCTATCAAAAGTGCGTCCACTCCTCCTTCCAGCAAGGCTTCCATCTGTTCCTGATAGGCAGCGGCCAGTTCATCGTATGTCAAAGCACGCAAGGCCGGATTATTGACATCCGGACTCATGGAACAAGTCTTGTTGGTAGGACCTACCGAACCTGCTACAAATCTAGGTTTATGAGGGGTCTTCGCGGTATATTCATCAGCCAGTTCGCGAGCAAATCTGGCAGCGGCCAGATTAATCTCACGACACAAGTCCTGCATGTGATAATCCGCCATCGAAATCCGTTGGGCATTGAACGTATTTGTTTCAATGATATCAGCCCCTGCTTCCAGATATTTACGGTGGATATCCTTTATCACATCAGGGCGGGTAAGACAAAGCAAGTCATTATTGCCCTTCATCTGTCCGGGCATCTCAGCAAAACGCCCCCCCCTGAAATCCTGTTCAGACAAATTATACCTCTGTATCATAGTCCCCATTGCACCATCAAGAATGAGAACTCTCTCGTCAATTAGTTGTTTTAATGTAGCCATAAGTCTATTTTTTAGGTACGAACAGCACGGATTTCACTTACCTTTTAAACATACGGTCCATTTCGCGACGGTCGTCCTTCTCTTTCAATGACTCGCGCTTATCATATTGTTTCTTACCTTTAGCCAATGCGATTACCAGTTTCGCCAGTCCTTTCTCATTAATAAACAGACGGACAGGGACAATCGTAAAACCGGGATTCTTTCCGGCTTCTTCCAATTTGCGCAGTTCTTTCTTGTTCAGCAACAATTTACGTTCGCGACGGGCAGAATGGTTATTGTATGAGCCGTAGAAATATTCGGCTATGTGCATATTCTTCACCCACAACTCGCCTTGCACAAAATAGCAATAGGTATCTACCAGACTGGCTTTGCCCAAACGGATGGATTTAATCTCAGTACCCGTGAGCACGATACCTGCCGTGTACGTATCGATAAATTCATAATCGAACGATGCACGCTTATTCTTTATATTTACAGGAGTCGGTTTCATTAATTCAAAATAACAGATAACTCATTAAACACAGTGGCAATCAATGCCGGACAAATAATTATAATGACCGAAGCAATCAAAGTGTATCGTGTCAGTTTCGTCTCATTCACCTTCATCAGAGTACGCGCACCCTCGAACACCACAAATACGGTATAGAATTGCAATATCCAATGAAGGATAGAAATAGAGAATAGCCCGCTGATCATATCGAGCACAAAAGTCACCACCATAGAATAACCCACAAACTGCTGGTTCAGTTCATACTGGTCTCCACGTCCCAACAGTTTCTTTCCTAATTGGTCTATGGCGTATGCCGCCAGAAAGTATCCTCCGAACAAGGATACAAATACGGCACAACAGCGTGTCATCGCTATTTGGAAAGCAGCGACTCCCGCCGTATTCCCAATAAACGTACCTATAAAAACGGACAAACCGCACAAACCTATCATAGGATAAACAAATGCACCCAACACTTTACGCCTATCCTCTTCCCGGCTGATTTCCTCCCACGCTTTTGCCGGAGATGAAATCAGCGCAATTACTCGCTTAAATAAATCTTTGTAGTTCAATGCCTAATCTATTTACCTCGGTTCAACTTCAATGAGATGCAAAGGTAATTAATTCACTGGAATAAACGAATAAAAAACGCATACTTCTCTCGGGGAGGTTGAAAAATAAGAGTACTCTTACTTAAAGCCAAAGTAATATCAAGATTTGCCCAACTGCTCAAAAGCTACAAAAAAATCCTCTCCAACTGTTGTCGAAGAGGATTTTACTATATAATATATAAAATATTTTTAATAGCCTTGCATATTTGTGAAACTACATTTCACTGTAGAAACAAGTTCTTTATCGTTCTCTCCCTTAGCTGTTACTTTAACTACGATAGTATCATTTTTGGGTTGTACATTATTTAAGATTTCAAAAAACTCACCTCTATTAAAAGGCATGTGGAAACTAATCAAAGCACTTCCTGTCTGATATGCATCATCAGAACCTTTTGTCTGTCGAAGTCTTGTCACCAATGTATCCTCCTTAGCTCCTACAGCATATAAATGAAAATCATTCATGCTCAACTGTTCTTTAGTCTTGAAAGTAAACGGTACGTTAACATATCCATTTATGGCCCATATCTTATTATTAGCATCTTCCAATGAAACTAATGCATAATCATTTTTCAAAGTATCGGGCTGAAGATTAAAATCCTTATAATTCAAAACAGTCATTACACCAACCTCACTTACTTTATAAGACTTCTTTCCTTCTGTGATCACTTCTCCTTCCATCAACTTGATTCCTACCTGCGCACGCTTGTAATAACTGCCATCTGATGTTTTAAGACTGGCCAAGACACTTGAGGACACCGGAGTATAAGTATAACCCCATGCATCACCTTTCAGAACAGCTCCACCGAAAATACTGCCTTCTTCCACTGTAACGATCTCATAAAGATCATAATTGGGACCGCCATCACCATCATTCAAACAAGAACTAAAAGTAAACACCGACACTAACCCAGCAAATATTGCTGCCAACTTCATTTTTTTCATTTTCTTCTTTATAATTATTAGAGTTTGCAAAATTAAATAAAAGAATCTGTTTCCAAGAAACAAACTTGATTCTTTTTATTGTTTTAATGATTAAATGAATAATTGGCTTAAATACTGCATTACCACTTGCTTTTTAACATTATTTTTATTCATATCTCATTTCCCGGCAAGACTTACCTTATCTTTTATTTTAACTGTTTTCTTCACCAAAATTCACTTGTAATCTATCCGCCATTAGGCCATTAATAAAAATTAATACATAAAAGGACAAACTGTTTAGCCATATTGCCACTTTATTCTTATCTTTGGAACAAAACAACCCAATCACCATAAAACCTAGAATATTATGCTAACACTCAAAAAATCATATAAAACATTGCTCATCGTTCTATGTGCATTGTTTACATACTCTTGCTGTAGCAATGATGAATTGGACATCAAGAATTATCAACTGCAATCCATTCAATGGAAACTTAGTGCAGATGATACCTGTACATTGTTTTTGCCGATGAGATAAATTTCCATTCCTACCGGTTCGGTAAAACAAACTATTTATGAACGCTGTATTCTTCAACGAATACGTCCAAACAAGCCCTAGATTTATGACCGATTTCACCCCTTGGACACTCTTTGTCGACACAGGCATCATCTCAGTATTGCTACTGCTCGGCAAACTCATGAGAGTAAAAATAAGATTCATTCAAAAGCTGTTCATCCCCCCCAGCCTCTTGGCCGGGTTTATGGGACTGGCCTTGGGGCCTCACGGATTCGGCCTCATTCCTCTCTCCACCCAAACAGGAACTTATGCCGGCATATTGATAGCCTTCATTTTCGGCGCCCTCCCCCTCACCTCACAAAAGGCAGCCAAAGGAGATGGTGCCAATATAGGCAGCATGTGGGCATATTCACAAGCAGGAATGTTGTTGCAATGGGCTTTCGGGGGACTGTTGGGATTGCTTGTCCTGAACCAAATATGGCCCTTGAATCCTGCCTTCGGCATCACTATGCCAAGCGGTTATTGTGGCGGGCACGGTACAGCGGCAGCCATCGGACAGGCTTTCAGCCAGTTCGGATATGACGAGATTCTGACTCTAGCCATGACTGCCGCCACCTTCGGTATCGTAGCGGCAGTCATTATCGGACTGGTCATTATAAAATGGGGGACAAAGAAAGGGCACACCTCCTTCCTTGCCAATTACGATGACCTTCCCCACGAGTTACAGACCGGCCTGTTGCCCGGTGACAAACGGGAAAGCATGGGTGAAAGTTCCTGCTCTTCCATCTCCATCGACCCGCTGACCTTCAATCTTATCATTGTAGCGGTGATAGCATTGGGCGGATACTGCATCAGCAAAGCAGTATCCCACTTTATGCCGGGATTTGAACTGCCGGTATTCAGCTGCGCGTTTGTGGTGGGTATATTCATCAGAAAGATATTCGACCGGACAAAAACCAGTGATTATGTCTGCCCGCAAACCATAGGACATATCAGCGGAGCTTTTACCGATTTTCTGGTAGCATTTGGCATTGCTTCCATAAAAATATCGGTGGTGGTAGAATACATCGCGCCCCTATTAATCCTGCTGGTTTCGGGATTGATCGTAACCCTGATTTATGTTCTCGTCATGTCACGCAAATTAATGAAAGACTGCTGGTTCGAAAAAGCCATCTTCACATGGGGATGGTTTACAGGTACTATGGCTATGGGCATCGCACTGCTCCGCGTTGTGGATCCTAAGATGAAGAGCCGCTGCCTGGACAGCTATGCACTGGCTTACTTGTTCATCGCTCCGGTAGAAATATCTCTGATAACTTTCGCTCCGGTAGCTTTCCTGAACGGTTACGGACTGATGTTTGCAGGAATCTGTCTGGCGGCAGGACTTGCCGTGCTGGCAACCGCCTATATCAAAGGTTGGTTTATCAAAAAACAATAAATGACACCGGAACAACAAGACAGAAAAAGTAAGTTAACTTACTTGAGCAAGTAACATAGGTTCGTCAGCCAACGAACATATCTTACTTGGCCATGGAAGCTAACTTACTTTTTTTATATCAAAATCCATGAATTCATATCAGACAAACGTACACAAGAATCCTTGTTATACAATCTCCGCAAACTCCTCAATATGATCGTCCACATATTCCGCAATCTGGGCAGTTATCAATTCTTCCAGATCCATAAACTCCTCTTCCAGATCATCAAAAGCCTCGTATTGCTCATACATAGCCATAAACTCCTCATCATCCCTGTCCTTTTCCAAATCAGCACGATTCTCATCATATATTTTCTTCGCGCTATAAATCAGTCTGGCCAGTTCTTTCGCTCCAAACATCCGCATTGCTTTCGCAAAAGGATTATCAAAGATATAAGGCCCGTATCCATTCTGTATCAGTTGCACAAAACCACCTTCATTTATTTCCTCACGCAAGAAATGATACCCCAACAATGAATGCTGGCAACCATTGAGCAAAGGCATGGTCTCCGCATTGATCACTCCCCCTGTCACCTCCAAGTATTTATCTATAAACACTTTCAAGAAACCATCCATGCCCTCTTCCGCACCCCGGCGCAGGGCTTCGTCCGTAATTGCTATTTTATTTGCTTCCATTCCTATCCTTATAATATAGGTACAAAGATAGAGTTTTCATCGGAAAGAAAAAACATTTTGGCAACTCTAGTTTGCAAAATGCTGTCCTACAATAAATTTATTTAATTTAAAGATAAAAAGTGACGGGCAACGAGTTGCAGAAAAGAATAAAACGACTAACTTTGTAGGCGAAAAGAATAACTAACCTTTTCACGTGGTTTACGAATATTTATTTTATTACCAAAAAACGTAAAGAATATGACTTATTCACACGAAGTAGAACACATGTGTGTTGTGAAGAAAGGTCCTAATCACGGACCGGCTCCTATTCCTGAAGAAGGAAAGTGGGTAAAATCAAAAGAAATTAAAGACATCTCTGGTTTGACACACGGTATTGGCTGGTGTGCTCCCCAGCAGGGTGCTTGTAAACTAACCCTTAACGTAAAAGAAGGTATCATCCAGGAAGCATTGGTAGAAACTATCGGTTGTTCCGGTATGACTCACTCAGCTGCCATGGCTGCCGAAATTCTTCCGGGCAAGACTGTATTGGAAGCATTGAATACCGACTTGGTTTGTGATGCTATCAACACAGCCATGCGCGAACTTTTCCTTCAAATCGTTTACGGACGTACTCAGTCGGCTTTCTCAGAAGGCGGTCTGATTATCGGTGCCGGTCTGGAAGACTTGGGTAAAGGTCTTCGTAGCCAGGTAGGTACTTTGTATGGTACTTTGGCCAAAGGCCCCCGTTATCTTGAAATGGCTGAAGGTTACATCAAGAACGTTTTCCTGGACAAGAACGACGAAATCTGCGGTTACGAATTCGTTCACATGGGTAAGTTCATGGACGAAATCAAGAAGGGTACTGATGCTAACGAAGCATTAAAGAAAGTTACAGGTACTTACGGACGTGTAACTGAAGAACAGGGAGCTGTTAAGAAAATTGATCCACGTCACGAATAATTATAAGGAGGAAAGAATATGATTAGAGAAGTAAAATTCGAAAGCCAAGACCGTCGTATCAAACAGATCATCGCTGCTCTGAACGCTAACGGCATCAAAGACATCGAAGAAGCTAACGCAATCTGCGAAGCTGCCGGACTGGATCCTTATAAGACTTGTGAAGAAACTCAGCCTATCTGTTTCGAAAATGCCAAGTGGGCTTACGTGGTAGGTTCTGCCATCGCATTGAAGAAAGGTTGCAAAAACGCCGCTGAAGCTGCCGAAGCTATCGGTATCGGTCTGCAGGCATTCTGTATTCCGGGTTCTGTAGCCGACGACCGCAAGGTAGGTATCGGTCATGGTAACCTGGCTGCTATGTTGCTTCGCGAAGAAACTAAATGTTTTGCATTCCTGGCAGGTCACGAATCATTCGCTGCTGCCGAAGGTGCTATCAAAATCGCTGCTAAAGCAGACAAAGTACGTAAAGAACCTCTGCGTTGTATCTTGAACGGTTTGGGCAAAGACGCTGCACAGATCATCTCTCGTATCAACGGATTTACATACGTTCAGACTGAGTTCGACTATTTCACAGGTGAACTGAAAGTAGTTCGTGAAATCGCTTATTCTGACGGTCCTCGTGCAAAAGTGAAATGCTACGGAGCTGACGACGTTCGCGAAGGTGTGGCTATCATGTGGAAAGAAGGTGTAGACGTATCTATCACAGGTAACTCTACTAACCCGACTCGTTTCCAACATCCGGTTGCTGGTACCTACAAGAAAGAACGTGTTCTTGCTGGTAAGCCTTATTTCTCAGTAGCATCAGGTGGTGGTACAGGCCGTACTCTTCACCCGGATAACATGGCTGCAGGTCCTGCTTCATACGGTATGACAGATACCATGGGCCGTATGCACTCCGACGCTCAATTCGCAGGTTCTTCATCAGTTCCCGCTCACGTAGAAATGATGGGCTTCCTGGGCATCGGTAACAACCCGATGGTAGGGTGTACAGTGGCTTGTGCGGTTGACGTAGCTCAGGCTCTGGCTAAGTAATTTAGACAATTACATTATAGATAAACTCCTGTAGTCCTTGTGATTGCAGGAGTTTTTATTTTATGGTGAACTTGGCTTAGATAACAGGTTAAAGCACCTCATACCATTCCTTTTTTAATTACCCCTCAATTCAAGCCATAAACAAGTTACTTTTGCAGCCGATTTGCAGCCGAATTTGCCATTCTTTAAAAACGGCTGCAAGAATCAGCATAATCAACTATAATACAATGTAATATACTTCATATAATATTCCATTTAAAATGGAAAAACATTGTACAATGGTGCACATGGATTGTTGATTGAGAGAGGAAGGGACATCATTAAGTTAGTTCCCTTTCTTCATAGTTAATAATTAACTAATTACATTTGCGAGTACGCAAATAAGTACATATATTTGCATTATAAAAAGAAGGATTTATGAGAACAGCCAATTACACAGATTTAAGAGCAAATCTTAAAGATTATATTGATTCAGTAATTGATGATTACGATACTGTAATCGTCAATCGTGGTAATGGTAAAGGAGTAGTGATGATTTCCCTTGATGAATACAATTCATTGAAAGAGACTGAATATATAATGTCCTCACCTGCAACAATGGAAGCTATACGTCAAGGTGAGGAAGATATAAAGAATGGCAATTATATAGCACAGAAAGATGGAGAAAGCATAGAAGACTTTTTAAAGCGAGCATCATGTACAGAATAATATTATCTGACCAAGCACGGAAGGAATATCTATTCTTCTCACAGAGTGGCAATAAGATCATTCTGAATAAGATTACAGCTTTACTGAACGATATTGCAGAACATCCTTATACTGGAATTGGGAAGCCAGAACCACTAAAATATGAATTGACTGGTAAATGGTCAAGGAGAATCACCGCAGAACATCGTCTTGTTTACTCTGTAAACGATGATAAGATAGAAGTGCATATATTCTCCATGAAGCACCATTACTCTAAGAAGTAAACTAACTCATACATACTATTAATTGAAAGGGCATCTATTAAATTAGGTGTCCTTTTTCTGTTTAGACACTCTAACAATTAGCAACAATATGAATATAGATTATACTGTGGGTGAAGTGGAACTATCCAACAAACCCAAATTCAAGAATCTGCATAAGGTCGCCAGTTCAGAGGATGATTATAAATACTTGCTTCCTACCTATAAGGAGGATACAATCTGTTACAAAGAATATTTCAAAGTCTTGTCTCTAAACCAATCCAACCAAGTTTTAGGCTATACTCTCATATCAGAGGGTGGAATTACTGAAACTTGTGCTGATGTCAGAGTAATTCTACAAGCTGCATTGCTTACCAATTCAGTAGCTCTTATCCTTGCTCATAATCACCCAAGCGGTAACATGAACCCAAGCAGGCAGGATATGGAAATTACTAAATAGGTAAAGGATGCTGCAAGACTTATGAGAATTACAGTTTTAGACCACCTCATACTTACAGATGCAGGATATTACAGCTTCGCTGATGAAGGAGAACTATAATAAGGTAGAGGGCACTCAATTTCTAGGTTGGGTTCCTTATCATATTCACTTTGATAATTAGTGAATGTTTCTTTAGTAATCAATGAGTTAGTAAATCCAACTCAGAATTAACATTCACTTCTATTCGTTTCATTATAAAACAGAACATTATGTCACTCAAATATTCAAGCACAATGGCAGACTATCTTATATGGTCTGATGCGATGAACCTCATCTTAGTAAGTCAGAAAGGCACTATCTTCACAGTTCAGAGAATCAATATCCTTCTTAAAGAGGTGAAGAAGAAGTACAGGCTAAAGATTAAGAACTTTAGCTATCATTCTCTTAAAAAGACTTTGGGTAGACAGGTCTATAACATGAACAGCGATAACGCAGAGTTGGCATTAGTAAAGCTCATGGAACTGTTCAACCATAGTTCTATTGCCATTACTAAAAGATACTTGGGATTAAGGCAGGAAGAAATCTTACAGACTTATGACTGTTTGAGCTTCTGATTATTGGGACAGGATTATTAAGATACATCTTTATAGTGGTCTGAATGGTTCTGTCCCAAATCCATAAAATTTTGAGCTTAGATATATCTAAAGTCCAATCTTGGCAGTTTGGCATTTCAGTCTTATAGAAGTAATTCAATTTCATTAATTTACAGACTTTAGGATTATCTCAACTCTTATTAATCATGTCGCAGGTAGCACTTCTTGAATATCCACCAAAATGCAGACTTGAAGATGATAATTCAAGGTGGGTAAGAATATTCAGAATTTGGTCTTTATATGGGGAGAAGTGAATTTGATACCCACATGGATTTACAGAGTTCAGATGCAACTCTGATTAAATATCTTATTCAGACTATGTTTGAGAGCAGGAGATTTACTATTTCTCCTCACTCCATGCTTAGTGATTTAAAACCTTTCATTATCTTTGCACCAATTCCAATGAACTAATGAGATAGGGAGTTGGAAGGGCATATTTAACGAAAGGTGTTATTGAAATTATCTTCCGTGGTAAATTCTCGCAAAATTTAACGGTACGAAGATGATAGCAGTAGCACCACATCATAGCTATATACTTACCCTGTCTTGGGCTGAGATATATCGTCTTATGGTGTGGGCTATTGCTTTATCCGTACCGAGGCAATGCGAGAAGCCCACCACGAGATAAGGCAGTATGTTCCCACACCTCTTTTATTTATGGCTTACCGTAGGGAACAGGTGAGCGTAGATTAAACTCGATAATGAAAATATTTAGATTATTGGCAGCGTCATTATTAGTTGCCGTATGCACAGGATTTAGTTCTTGTGGCGATGATGAATTAGAGAGAGAACCAGTTATTAACTTTGACCCCAATGGTTCTGATTTAGAAAAAAAATACTCACAGTACATTGATGATTACGAGAATATGACCTGTAAACGATTCGAAGACAAAGGTGATACTATCGAATTTACAGGAATTACATCTAAAGGGTATCTAATGATAAATCTATTCCAATATGCAACTAAGACTAAGGTCTTTGAGTGGGTGGATAATGTAAAGATTGATACCATCTATCAAATATATAAGGGCTATGGAGAATATGAAGAGGTCAGAGTTAAATCTATTGGATTATCTAATGGAAAATATCATCTGAAATCCAATAAGGACTTTGTAACATTGCTTGATTTCTTTGGAGGAACATCTTCATTCACAAGAATACTATTCGTAAATGGAGGAAATTCTAAAATGAGTGATATTATGCCTGTGGGAGCTTGGCACATTAACACATTCATTCCTAATTGGTACAATAATGAATACAGCTTCATACATGATTGTTGTTACACACTTGCAGGTGATACTGTTTATACTATCAAATATGGAAAATATGATGATGATAATATAAATATGTACGAGAGGAGAATTGCTACTAACGGTTATGGTTCATTTCAATACCGATTTGAACAAGTGTCAGCAGAAGAAGCCGTAGGAACAGGATTAGATATAGATAATTTTCATGGCTCTTACCAATTAAGAGTTGCACGAATTAATTATAGGACAGCTCAAAATATGTGGGGAGAACAAAGATATATCAACTTGCCTTTTGATTATGAAGCTAAAGCAAAATTGTCTTATTCCATTACGGACAAATCTTCTGACACATGGAAATACAAAGCAAATATTACATATTATGATGGCACAAAGAAAGAGGTCACATTAAATGTCAATATTGAGAATGGAGCAGTACAAGGAGAAGATGATTATAATTCTCTTCTTATCATAGGTAAATGGAAGATGACAAGCGGTGATGCTGTTGCTACCCATGTAACTTATAAGAATGACGGTACATTTGAATACACAAGTACAGAAGATAGCTCTTATAAAGAAGTGGGCAAGTACAAGATAGACGGTAACAAGCTCTATGAAATGTACAACGATGAAAAAGAATGGATTATCAATGATATTTTGTTACTTAATTCCATGACCTTATCAGTGCAGGAATTGGAAGCAGACGGAGTTACACCCACAGGTCTAAAGTACTCTTATCAGAGAGTGAAATAAAGAACTTATTCATATTTAGCTAACAGAGCAGCATTTGAGGGAACTCTTATGCTGTTTTCTTTTATTAGCTACTACATTTCTAAAGAATACTTCTCATATAGCCCCCATTCACTAAAATGTTGCAGCAGTTTATAATAAACAAAACTTTATATAATCTTCTATTTCTTGAGCAGTTACAGCATAAATCGGTGCAAGTTGCTCAAAATGGGAATCTCTTGTAAAACGAGAGCCGTTGGTGAGCATAGCCAACAGATTCTTGGATTTCAATTTATGTCCAGAGTAGGTTAGGGCTAAAGATACCAAATCGCAGATAGGTACACCAGACTTTAAGATGGAATAAATATCATAATAATCGCGAAAGTTACTCCTGCGTAGCATCACCTCCATCTTCATAGCTCCAATAGACTTTACATCTGCCAATCTGAGATTATTCAGATATTCCACAGGCATACTGACAGGAGAATATTTAGGACAGGCATAAAAAGAGAACTTTACTCCAGACACTAAATATTCCACATGGTCTATATCTAAAATGTCCTTATGCTGAATATCACCTATTGCAGCGAGCTCTTTCTCTATCTGATACCATGCCACTTCCATTTTCTCTGTTTTAGAGGTACGCCATTTCATAAAGTCCAAGTCCTCACTTTGTCGAGTTCCCATTTGCAATGACAAAGCTGTGCCACCTACCAAGAGATAAGGTTTGATGCAGTCCAACTTAGAAACGGCTTCAAAAACTTGCAGCGTGTGTGGAGCTAAACCTTTCATACAAACATTTTATTAAGGTGGCGAGTAGCCATAGACTTTATATAAGCATCTGGTTTCTTTGCCTTAAAATAATACCATGCAAAAAAACGATTCAACGTGTAGAGATATTCCGCTTGGGGAACAAGATAATCCAGCCACACCTGCTTGATTTTCTTGAAAGGATAAATTAGAAACAGTTGGTTTATTTCTTCCAAGTCAAGATGTAACAAGGTTTTCTCAATCAGCATATCATCTGGAATATCCTTGATTGAGTTTTCATTGTACGACCAAAAGCAGTGTTCTTGCTTCAGTTTCGCCAATAGTTCTTGTTTCACCACATCTCTTGACATAACTCCCTGTTTTAGAATAACACAAAATTAGTGATTATTCTTATCCAAAGCAAATCACAATGGAGAATGTTTCATTGTGAATAAGATTTTTAGTAAATTTGCATAGTAAGTTCAGTGTTGACCTATTGTTGACCTCAGAACTTATACTGAGATAATTAACGTGTTGATAACGAGGTAGCTCAGTTGGTTATAGCAACAGACTCATAATCTGGAGGTCCCTGGTTCAAGCCCAGGCTGGTCCACATTTAAAATCAAGCACTTACAGAGTTTCTGTAGGTGCTTTTTCTTTTACAGGTGACCTTCAGGTGACCTTTTCGTGCGAAAAGTACCTATTTAGGACGATTATCTGATTTTATAAGAGCACATACGATTTCATGATATTTTCATGTTTTTTATTTGAATCTTTTTATCATATAAATAGTCTTTTTATAATTTTGTACTGCGATTATGCGATAGTGCTGGTCGAAATTTAAAACTAGAAAACCGTATGAAAGGTAAAGTTAAGTATGTTACCAGAAGCGTTTGGTACGAAGAGAGCCAGTCGGACCATTGGCGGTCTGATGTACATGCAGTCCGCTACACTAACACTTATGCAGTGTTATATAACGGTGATGAGGTTGATATTGACGAGGATGATATCCGAGACTATTATGACTGTAGCAGAATAACACGTGAACTCGTCAGCGAACTCAGTGATGATCTCCATAACGAGTGGATTGAGTATTATGAGGACGAAGACGGTGATTACTGCCTTGAGGGCGAATTGTCAGATTATATTTAAAGCAACAACTATGAAAGAGATTCAACTAAAAAATGACTGATCCAAATGATTTTGAAGTTATTAAGTGAGTTTCACATTAAAGAATCTTTTGTTTTTTTCTCTCTCAATTCTCCAATCATACTTCCCCTCTGCGACATCGCCAACCTCTTTGAGTGTATGGCGATGTTTTATCTCGTCAAAGAATTATTTACTACTGTTGAAAAACAGTATATTGGATAGCTAAAGAGACAACCAAGGTACAAATGGGCTATGAAATTATCCATTAGAGGGGCTATTTTCGTTCTATTTTTCCAATAGAATCGGAAATTTTAAAAGTAAGGGAAGATTCGAAATGAGATTTAATCCATAGAAAATTGTTCAACGATAATAGTTTATTATAGAAATTTCCTATTTTTGTACTTGGATTGGGGTGACTCTTTCCAAGACATACGAAATAAGAAGAAGCGTTATGCTGAACTCTTGCGAGTGAAAACCTGAGAAATTTTCAAAGATGACAAGAACGGCATAGTGGTTCTCACGCATATAGCGTGGGCTGCTATAACCATATCTGTCATCAAAGGTTTTCTCAGGACCTTCACTCAAAGACGTGGCATGCAGTTCCACGCTTCGTGTTTAATAGAAAACCTTGAGGAGCTGAAAGGTGTACTTAAAAATTAGTTGTATTATGAAAAAAACTTATTTTTTATTTTTGTTGGGATTAATGTCTATTATGGCTTTCGGTTTTAGTGCATGTTCCGATGATGACGAAAAAGAGCCCGAATCTTCATCCGCCTTAATAGGTACTTGGGAAAGAATATCTTGCACTTATCAGTATAAGGAAAACGGAGAGATCGTAGATGAAGGCAAAGATGAAGGTAATGATTTGATTGGTTTTAAATTGGTTTTCAAAGAAGATGGGACATGTAAGAGTGCTGAATACCATACAGACAAATGGGATTGGTTCGATGAAGGTAAATGGAGTTATAGTAATGGAATAATTACAATAACCGACAACAACGAATCAGAATCGATAAAAGTAAAAACATTAACAGACTCTCAATTAATAATCGAAACAACGGATAAATACACAGAAGACGGAATCTTTTATGAAGATTATGAACTCACAGAGTATCGCAAAATCTAATAGGGATTCATCTATATTCACATCAAGCGATAAGTTTCGTAATTTAACAAATAAAACTCTTCAGGAACCTGAAAGTTATTGGAATATTACAATGAAATATAAAGTCCAAAAAGTATGAAACTGAAAAAAACATCTATTTTATTCATACTGTTGCCGTTATGCATATTCTTTACAGCTTGCAGCAAAGAGAATGACAACGCCCCGAAACAATCTGAGAACATTATCGATTTTGAGCAGGGAAATATGAATTTTACAGAAGGAGCAGGCGAACAGACATTTTCCTTTACGACAAACACTGCATGGGTAGTAAGCGTAGCTTCCACACGGAACGGGGGAGCCCCTTGGTGCACCGTTGCCCCTACAAGTGGGAATGCAGGTAGCCACACCATAAAGGTCACCACAACCCCAAACGAAACCTATGACGACCGCAGTGTGACAGTCACTTTAAAGGCGGGTACGGAAGTCAAAAGCTTTGTGGTTTCCCAAAAACAGAAGGACGCCATCCTGCTTACCAATGACAAGTTTGAGGTGGACCAAGAGGGAGGAACTGTCACAGTAGAAGTGAAATCCAATGTCAGCTATACCGCAACTATCGGTGAAGAATGCAAAGACTGGATAAAAGAGAGCAACAGTACCCGGGCATTGTCCACCACGACAAAAAGTTACACTGTTGCCATGAACGAGGACGGTAAAAAACGTGAGGGAAGCATAATCTTTTCAGACGGTTCCTTAACGGAAACGGTACATATCTACCAAGCTGGCGGTTCCATAATCCTTTTGAGCCAGAACGACTGTCATGTAAGCGCTTCAGGGGAAGAGATTACAGTGGAACTGAGAAGCAATTGTGATTATGAGGTCGTCATGCCTTCTGTAGATTGGATAAAGGAGACCATGACACGCGGCATGTCCAGCCACACACTGCATTATACTGTTGCACCCAATGATTCTTATGACGGCAGGAAAACTGAAATCATATACCGTGACAAGTCGGATAGCAGCATAGCTGACACACTGACCATCCTGCAAGCGCAGAAAGATGCCATCATCATTTCAGAGAAAGAGGTGAAGGTCGGCAGTGAAGGCGGTACGGTTGAAGTGAAAATTGACGCAAACGTGGACTTTGAGATGCAGCTTCCGGATGTAGAGTGGATAAGCGAGACTTCCACCCGTGGATTGTCAACGCATAAAAAGTATTTGAAGATAGCTGAGAATACGGGTGAAACTTCGCGAACAGCAGAAGTTGTTTTCAAGAATACCACCAGCGGGATTGAAGAAACCTTGACCATCAGCCAGTCCGCCAAAGGAAAGAGGGTGAAAGTTCATGTGGAAAAGCCGGGTACATTGTCCGATTATATTGCAGAATCAGAAAAACTGCATATCGAGGAATTGGAGGTTTCCGGAAACTTAGGAGGAAAAGACATTGCATTTATCCGTGAAATGGCGGGAACATATAATCACGCCAACACGGAGGGGAAATTGGTTTACTTGAATATGACTGAGGCGAATATCGTAGCGGATGGAGAATATTATCTCCGCACTTCATCAGGAAAGGAGTATTTGCCAACAGAGAACACCATTGGCGAACATATGTTTTCCAGCCGCGGTTTACAGACGATATTACTGCCTAAAAGTGTCATATCAATAGACGACCAGGCTTTTTCCTCGTGCCGTTCTCTTAACAAAGTGGTCATCTACGAGAATAGTGTTAAAACGATAGGAATGGTGGCTTTCGAGTATTGCTCCAGTCTTGCTGATATTGTTCTGCCGGAAGGTGTGACAACAATAGGGCGTGAAGCTTTTAGGTCTTGTTCCAGCCTATCCCACATTGATTTGCCGGAAGGTGTAACAACAATAGGACACGGTACCTTTTCTGGCTGTGAGAAATTGTCAAATGTCACATTGCCCAATAGCCTGACCACTATTGAAGATTTCGCCTTCAGTGGCTGCAATGGACTCACCATTACTATTCCAGACAATGTGGAATCAATGGGAATATTGGTTTTTGATGGTACCGGACTTGATATAACCATACCGGGACGTTTTTTGACTAACATGGGAAACCCGATAGGTCTTGATTGTAAAGATGTTCGCGTGACCATCGCAGAAGGAACTACGGCTATTGAAGAATATGCATTTCGGAAACTCCCGGGTATTGTCAGCGTCACGATTCCTGAAAGTGTGACATCGATAGGGCATGCGGCTTTTTGGCAGTGCTCGGGACTGACCGATATAGTCATTCCCAGCAGTGTAACTGAAATAGGCGATGACGCTTTTAGCGAGTGTACAAATCTTGCCAATGTCACACTGCCTGACGGTCTAACTCTCATAGGGGAAGGTGTATTCTCCGATTGTACCAAGCTCTCGGAAATAAATATACCGAAAAAAATCACAGCAATAAACAATGCTACATTTAGTGGTTGTGTTTCATTGCGTAACATGGTTATTCCTGACAATATCCAGTCAATAGGAGTTCGTGCATTCGAGTATTGTTCCCATCTTACAATGACAATACCCGAAACCGTCACTTCAATAGGCAGCCAGGCTTTCAGGAACAATGCAGACCTTTCCATCACCATGTCCGGAAATCTTTTGGATAATTCCCTTTTCTCTGATTGTGAGAATCTAAAAATAACATTGTCTGAAGGGTCAACATTTATCAAAGAATATGCATTGGGCAACTGTAGCGGACTAATAGAAATCCATATTCCCAATAGCGTCTCTTCAATAGGAGGCAATGCATTCTACCGTTGTACCAATCTGAAAAATATCATTATTCCTAATAAGGTGACTTCTATCGAGGAAAAAACATTTTACAATTGCAAGGAACTTATCAGTGTTGTTATTCCCAATAGTGTGAAATCAATCGGTGCCGAGGCTTTTAATGGATGTTCAGCTTTGAAAAGCATTGTTCTTCCCGAAGGAATGACATTGATTAAGAAATGGACTTTTGCCGACTGTAGTTCCCTTGTGGATGTTACTATTCCAGGCACAACGACCACACTGGAATTTCATGCTTTTAAGAATTGCACTTCCCTTCGCAGTGTGACCATTCCTAATAGTGTAAATACAGTCGACGCTCCATTCTACGGTTGTTCCAGCCTTTCCGACATCAAAGTACCTGACTATCTGTATGAAACCTCCATTTTTAGTGGAACCGGTATTACCGATATCACTGTTCCGGAAGGCACAACGGTAGTCGGCAGTTTTGCAGACTGCACCAAGCTTGCTAGTATTACATTCCCGGAAGGAATCAAGGCACTTACCGACTTTTCCGGTTGCAGTAGCCTTAGAGCCATAGATATTCCGGACGGAGTGTCGGTCATTGGTTCAGCATTGTTCAGAGGATGTGCCAATCTAACCAAAGTCACCATTCCCAATAGTGTTGTTTCATTGGAATGGTTTGCTTTTAGCGATTGCAGTTCTTTAACCCGCATTACCATTCCCAATCATATTGCAACAATAAGCTCAGGTGCATTTTCCGGCTGCTCTCTTCTCACCAATGTCACATTAGGCAGTGGGGTGGCTTCGATAGAAGATATAGCATTCCATAATGCACCGATAAGACAATTGCGATGCTACGCCGTTGTCCCTCCTAAACTGCATGGGGTGGTTGATGGTTCTTTCAGCGCAGATTTGGTTAAAGGGGCTACGCTTTATGTTCCTGCAGGGACAAGTATGGCCTATTCAGAATCAGACTGGAAGATATATTTTGAAAATATTGTTGAGATGGAAGAGTAAGCGAACACATGAAAGAAGGTGTGTCGTAATGCACGATGCACCTTCTTTGTGCGTAAAAAAAGAGGTGGGCAATTTTGACACACCTCCATATTTTTTACCTGTTGAGAAGTTTCATTTTAATAACTTGCGGTCATTATTGCCACTCTCCAATATTTCCATTTGATGAATGGCTATTTGATTGAGTTTAATCAACCGCTCACCCTGCGGAATACCTTGGTCTATAAATACCGCATTGAGGTTTTCCATATTCGACAGGCAGATAAGCTCATTGATTGTGGCATAGTCCCGGATATTCCCTTTCAGTTCGGGGTGTTGCTCACGCCACATCTTGGCGGTCATGCCGAACATCGCCACATTCAGCATATCGGCTTCATCGGCGTAGATAATACTGGCTTGTTTAGCGGTTACTTCGGCAGGAATAAGGTTCTGTTTGATTGCATCGGTATGTATGCGGTAGTTGATTTTCGACAGTTCCCGTTTGGCAGACCAGCCGAGCAATTTTTGTTCCTCGGTCTTCAGTCGTTGGAACTCTTTGACTATATAAATCTTAAATTCGGGACTTATCCACATGGCAAACTCAAACGCAATATCCTTATGCGCATACGTTCCACCGTACCGTCCGGCTTTTGCTTGTAGGCTTATGGCATTGGTACGAGCTACAAACTCTTTCACGCTAATCTTAAAACTGTTGAGTCCCGATTGGTTTCTAATTGTGGCGAATTCGCCATAATTAAAAACGGGATTGTAAACTTTCTCCCAAATGCCGATAAATTCAAGTGTATTCCGGTTGCGTAACCAATCCGTTATAAAGAAATCCCCGTCTTTGGCACGTAACATATCTGTCAAACAAATATAGTCCTCGTCATTAACTTTAACGACGTTTATTTCGGTATCTTTTACTGTAATCTTTGCCATTTTTATATTTGATTCTTTGGTTTTAAGTGCAAAAGTAGTTATAATTCATGAGACTTTATCCTTTCAATGAACGATATACGAGAAGGTTATAAACTAATGCCTCCTTGCCCTCGTTCAATCTTCCAGTCATAAGCCCCATTTGCTACATCGGCAATCTCGTTCCGGGTTTGCCGATGTTTTGTTTCGTCAAAAGACTGTCGGCTTTCCGCATAGTCGCACAGCCATTCGCCGATTGATTTTTGTTGTTCGGGCGTTTCGCCGTATTCCTGCATGACGCTTTTAATGTCGGCGGCTTCGGACGGGGCAAAGATTGACTTGTGCCGCTCCGTTCCGAAATGGATAATCGCCATGACAGCCCGTTTGAATACCTCGCTCGCATGATACAGCATGTCGGCTATGAGGTTCAAAATCCTTTTGCTGTTTTTTAACGCACCTTGCAGCAAGCGGATAGTCTTGTCTTTTTCCTCAATGGCTTCAAGTACCGCTTGGCTGATGCGCTGCCGCTCGCCGTCCTTTTGCTCCTGAAGCTGTCGTACCGCCTTGTCCCGTTCCATAGTAAGCGATCGGTTCAGCACCAACGTCCGATCACGATCGGTTTCGGCTTCCTGTTTTTCCGTAACCAATGCCTTTGTCAGTTCCTCCACCTTGTTTTTTACGGCATTGGGAAAGGCTTTTCTGATGCGCTCGTTCTCGGCTTTCAGCTTGGCGTTTTCCTTTTCAACGGCTGCGGATTTGCCAACTCCTACAATGCTGCCGACACTATCCAAAATGCTGTCCATTTTCGCCTTGCGCTCGTCTTTGAGTTGCTTTTCCTTGTCGGTAATCTCGTTGTCGAGTGAAAGACCGTACTGCTCTTTTTCCTTGTTCTCTCCCTCAATGGACAGCCTTTCCGCTTCAGCTTTCTCTTTGGCTGCAAGGGCGGCTTCCCTTTCTGCCTTGGCTTGTTCCGCTTCCCGTTTTTGCTTGGCAACGATATAGTCGTTCCGCTCCAGATGCTCTTTTCCTGTAATCTCCTTTGAGATGCCCCTTTGCATCTCCAAACAATCAGCCAAAATAGTTTGCATCTCGCTCATGTCTTTCTCGTCCAGCTTGCAGGATTTCCCGGTGTCGTGGTTCATCCAGTCCCATACGATATGGGCATGTAAGTTGGGCTTCCATGTGGCAGTATCTCCGGGATTGATGTAGTGCCCCTCGTCCCGGTGAATGAATATTTGCAGGGCTGTGATGCCCCAGCGTTGTTTACACACCTCACAGAAATTTTGTAACTGCTGCATCGTGGTGTCTTCCTTGATAACGACCACGCCCTCTTTGAGTGGGGTGCTGCCACGTACAATGGTCACCTTTCCCGTCTTTTTGTTCACCCGTTCCCGGTCTTTCGTCTGCATCGCCCTTCCTGTCTTCTCCTTGACCATTGCGGCTATCTGGTTGTAGCGGTCAGCCAACGAGGTATCGCCAAGTTCAGGTGCTACCCACGCTTCATTTCTCGCCATGAGGTCGGTGCGAATGTATAGCTTTTCCTTTCGGATATTAGCGAGGTATTCCGCTGACCGTCTGTTATGCAGACTGCTGCTTCCAACGTTGCAGGGTTTTATGTTGATAGATGTTTTCTGTGCCATAAGTTCGCTTGTCTTTTAGTTTCACAATGGGTTATTAGGGCTTCGCCTTAATCGGCGGGTGCAGGGAGAGGGTCACTTCCTGCTTGGGGTTCTTAGGGATGAAAACCTCTAAGCGGAGTTCCCAAAGAGAGGGTCACTCTTTGGTCGGGTTGCACAAGGCAGACCGCCCTTGCCGGGTTCTTAGGGCAGCGCCCTAAGTGGGACGGGGCAACGCCCAGCCCCTCGGGAGAGCCCACAACTTTGTAGCGTAGCGGAGAAGTTATAGTGGGCTATATCAGGGCAAGCCCTGTTATGCACGTCACACCTCTTTGCCGCCAGCCACCAAGTCGTTTTCTCTTCCCTCATGTCAAAGTGCTTTTGCTCATTAGATATTCGTTGAGGTCTTTATATGCGCCATACTCATTTGTGGCATCAATACACTTAGCTCCCAATGCTTCCATTATCTGCCGGGTGGCCATCCTGCCAGCCGTGTCATTATCCAAGTGGCAGCATATTTGAGAATACTTATTGAGTATAGGTAGAACATTCGGGATGTTTACAATAGAGTTGAGCACCACCGCATCACATTCACCATGCAGTATGAGATAGGAGAGATAATCCATGAATCCCTCAAACACATGACCAACGCCTTCGTGGTTCCTTATCGTAGTAATTGCTTTCGGAGCAATACACCCCTTGAAATAGGGATTCCGAAGTTCATAACCACCTGCATCATTCTTGAAGCCAATGGCAAAATACCGCTTGCCATCACTTTTGTAATGTATTTCCACACACAGACTTTTGGCTGTAATAGAATCAATCCCCCTTTCCAAGAGGTAATTTAGCAGGGCAGGATGTTCCAACTCTTTCACGTAAATATCTTCAAATGAAGTGTCCTTTTGTGGGCAAGTAGATTGGGTTGGTGTTGTTGGTAGAATGATTGAACGCCCCATCATGTGCAATACTTCTGAAATATTATGTGTTTGATATAACTCCATAGCCAAATCAATGATGTTTCCACCTTTGCCCAGTCCGAAGTCGTACCACACATTTTTATTCAAGTCAACCTTGAATGATGCGGTTTGTTCAGTATGCAGTGGCGACAAGTACCACCATTTATATCCTTTCTTATTTACAGGTTCGTAACCTTTGCTGCTAAGGAAACCGGAAATCGAAATTGCTTTTATCTCTTGTATAGTCATAGTGTGAGTGGTTTGTTGAAATGATGAATTGTTGAGAGTTATTGCTGGTGAAAAGAAAAGTAGCTTTCTCTTTTGCCCAGTCTCACTTCTTGTTGAGTGTTTGTTGAATTACATCTATTTGATAATCAAAGATTAGCTCGTTATTCTCAACAATTCAACGACTCAACAAAGGACTATAACCCTAAAGAATCTATAAATTCTTTGGTCACCGTGTAGAATCGTCCCACTCTGCTAACAGATGAAACACGCCCGGGCTTGGTGTAGTCACATTGGTAGGCAAGATAGGTCAGTGCATTGTGTGCAGGGGTAAGTCTCCAGACATCTTTAACAACCTTGCGTATCTGCCATTGCTCCACCTTCACACCATTCATGGTTAGTAACGGTATCAAGTCCTGAGGGATGAACGATAGTTTGTCAACGTGCTGCGTTTCCATAATGTCACGTATCAGCTCCACCATATCCAGTTCCGTATGGTTGCGGTTACATTGGATAATGCGGTCAAGTGCCTCGGTTCTGATGAGAGCAGGATGGAACCACATACGTCCTTCCTTGTTGGTGGAGAGTGTGCGGTGTTGAAGATAATAGAGAAATGCAGGTATCTGTTCCTTTAGCTTTTGCAGGAAATTGGTATCATCGCTTTCAAGCGGACGTATTTTGCGTACCCAATAACGGTTTTCTCCCGGATCAATGATAACAGGATAAAGTTCGTTATTGGAGCAGAGTACGAACTTGGCAAAGAAGTTGACCTCCTGTCTGTCCTTTCCTTTAGCTTCCACCTTGTAGGTTTGAGCCGTACTTAGATTCTTCAACCGCTCAGAGTCCTCCCTGCGACTTAGCAACACTTCATCCACAACTATGAGCAACTTGCCAGCCCAGTCTGCATTAAACTGACTCCTGAAATCCTCGTTTGTATTAAAGGTGGCATTGTCCTGAAAGACACTTTTCAGAAAGTTCAAGAAAGTGGTCTTTCCTGTGTTTCGTTCCTCTGACACCAATAACAGGATGGGGAGTTTCTGAGTCGGCTGTATATAAAGCAACTGCATATAGTCCAATCCCAGTTCGTATTGTTCCTCAAAGATGTGGTGCATCAGTTTCTCTATGTCTGGAAAAATCCCCTCTGCAGGAATATGGTCAATCGGTTCATACAGATTATAGAAACCGGCAATATCCTTTTGATAATTTGTGTGACTTGGCACAGTGCAAAAGCCATTATATTTATCAATAGTAGGGATATTGTGCTTACCATAATCTTGACGGATTGTCCCAAAGCTCCATTGTAATCTGCGAGTGGTCATCGTTCCGTCTGCCAAAGGCTGCTGCACTACCTTATATATAGTGGTGCCTACTCGAATGTATTGTTCTTCCATAATGTTTGCCTTTATATTATACATTTGGACCAGCACTATTTGCTGTCTGGACTTTAGATTTCAGAAGTGAGGAGATTTCCTTCTTCGAGTAAAGATTGCGTCCGCCCAATTTGTGAACGATAATTATTCCCTCCTTCTGCATACGCCACAAAGTGGTATAGGTTATGTGGAGTCGTTCACATACTTGGTCGCGAGTATAATACTCGTCACTCTCTTCTTGTGTCAAATCGATCTGTGGCTTTTTCCCAACCAATTCTTCCACCATCTCGGCAACAACCTGTTTTAGGTCGTCTCTTTGTAACATTATAAAATTCCCTTGCATATTATGTTGTTTTAATGATTATGCTGCGAAATTACGATGGAATAAAATGAAAGCACCTCGGTAAAAATCATGTCGATTTCTGCCGAGGTGCTTTTAACGGAACAGCGTTTCTTTTTAACAAATCAAGCCTTCATGATGCAATCAATATACATTAGGGGAAAGTAAGGTGCGCAGTCTTATGCTTATCAACTTTGCCTGTTCTTTTCCTGTTTGAACAGCCTTTTCTGATAAACTCAAATTATAGTCGTTGCCACGTTCACTGACAATGGCATTATAAAGGGCTTCTGCCCAATCAAAGCCAGTCTTAAATCCTATGGATGGGAACTTTTCTAAGATGGCTGTATGGAAAGTTCGATAGTTGTAAGAGTCATTAAGCAAACTGCTACTGGTCAGTGCAGCAAAAATATAGGCAAGAACGGAGTCTGTACCATTTGTTTCCATCCATTCGGTAAGTATTACCTGTATCTCGTTGGTAAGAAGTTCTGCATGAGGCTGTATAAGCATTTCTTCAAGCAGGACACTGACTTGCTTACGTCCACGTTTGCCTTTACTTTCTTGTAATGCTGAATTGGCTACATCTTTGACTACACGGTTGTTTGCTGCTTTCCATGTGCCTTTGGTATAAGCCGCTTTGTCCATACTGGTAAGCGTCAAAGAACGCATAATTTGCTCGCCAAAGTTTTTCTGCCAGAAAGAAGGCTTCTCTCCCATCATTGTTTTGGATAATAAATCAGCGGCCTTCACGAAGCCATTATCAAATATCATCCAATAGAACACACTGAACAAGAAAGGATTATTGTGCTGCAATTTATCTTTTGTTTCCTCCTTGTTCAATGTAGAGGCAAACAATTCAGTCAATTTTTCGTGTGCCTGCTGGTTAACATTAGAGAATTGGGCTTTGTTGTAGCTCTCAGTTCCCGGGCATAGGCTTAACAATAATTCGGAGATACCTTTTATACCATCAAGTGACAGCAGCTCTATCAAGTAGGAAAAACCTTTGAGGGCGAAGCTCATGTCACCCTCATATGCTTTGGCGAAAAGATTTGTGAACTCTTGATATTCTTTCGGGTGTTCGTAATGCCAACGGCGCAAACGCAATAGATTCAGTTCTCGGTCTGATGCCTCTTGAGTTTCCTGCTCTTTATCCTGCAAGTGGAATTTAACCCCATCTTTGATATATTGCGCATCCGTAGATTGCTCAAATTTAGTCATGGCACTCTCTATTTCCTCAAGTCCATTATCCAATTCCAAATAGCAATACATACAACAAGTAGCCACTTCACCTTCTTCTGCGGCTTTAGAGAAGGGGTTTATTATGTTCTCAACAGGCATATTCTTTGCTGCCAATGCCTCTAAAAGCATATTTTGAAGCGAGTCAGTATCATCGCATTCTGCCACATTGGTTCCATCCTGTGATAGAATGTCCAATGTGGAATGAATCTTGCTCTTGAACTCTGCATAGATTTCTTGGTTCGCCTCAAACCATTCCTTCATCTTATTGCCCATAAGTGTCGTTTTAGCTAATAGGGTTAATCTTTAAGACAAGCCAGCGGAATGACTTTCACGCCATCCTGACGAGTGTATGCCATGCTTCCACCAGTCATCACTATCAGCAAATCCGGTTCTCGAATAGGCACTTGCTTCTCTGTTCTGTTATGTTCCTGTATCAGTCTTTTGATTTCAAGCAAATGTTTGGCACCATCATCAATCTCGCTACTGCCAAGTTTGCACTCAATCAGGGCGTAACGTCCATCTTCCAAATGCAGTACAAGGTCAGCTTCTAACCCATAGCGGTCACGATAATATGAAATACGACTATTGAAATCAGCTGTGTAAATTTTCAAATCTCTTATGCACATCTGCTCAAAGATGAAACCAAATGTTTTTAATTGAGTTTCCATTTCTTCGACACTTATATTCATGGCAGCTACCGCAATAGAAGGGTCAACGAAACAGCGTTTAGGAGCACTACGTAACGATGTCTTACTGCGGATGGCAGGACACCATGCGTCTATATCTTGGATTACAAACAATCTTTCCAACGCACTAATATAATCATCATAGGTATTCATGGTTAATGTAATATCTTCTGATGCTGTAACGTCTGCAAGTATGCTGGTTTTCTTGGCCAACGTGCTTACGTTCCTTGCATATGACCTTAGTATCTGTCTGGCTACTTTGGGATTGCGCTGCCTACCATCCACCGCTGATATGTCATTTTCACAAACACTATTGACATAATCCTTCGCTATAAGCATTGCTGCTTTAGGTTTCATCTGCAAGGTAGCAGGCCAACCGCCACGACAAGCGACATAAAGCAGTTCTGGTATGTCTAACTTGCTTGTTGCCCCATCAATATCATAGTTCGGATTATAGAATAACTCATGTATTGATATTTCCCCTGATGATTCCAAGGACTCCCATAAACTCATGGGGTACATTTTCATTCTTGTAATGCGCCCTGTTCCTGTATGTCTGATTTGAGACTTGTCTACAGTATTGCTTCCTGTTAGAATATATTGTCCCGGAACACCACCTGCATCATCAACAGCCGTTCTTACCGCATCCCACAACATGGGAGCATCTTGCCATTCGTCTATCAATCGAGGTTGTTCTCCTTTCAACAGCAATGATGGTTTGGTTCTGGCGGTTGCAAGATATTCATTAACCTTATCAGGATTCTGTAATTTGATAACGCTTTTGGCTTGTTGCTCTGCAGTTGTCGTTTTTCCAGTCCATTTTGGGCCCTCTATTAACACTGCTCCAAAAGCCTCCAGCCTTTCCTGTAGCATTTTGTCTGCCACTCTTGATAGATATTTCATAATGATACGTTGTTAATCAATGGTGCAAAGGTACACATTTTATTTTGAGCGGAAGCCTTATTTGGTATTTTTGAGCCTTTTTATTTGGTATTTTTGAGGCAAGTCAATCGGTGTTTTTGCGGTACTCATTTGGCACTTTTGGGGCTTCCCATTTGGTATTCTTGCGGTAAGCGGCTATAATTAGTCTGATAAGTTAGCCATCAACTCCATCCGTTCCTCCTCGCTCAAGCCTTTCAGCATCTCAAGCAGGGCTTTCTTATCTACCACAGGAGTACTTTCTTTCGACTTCTCATTGAGTAGATAATGGTTATACTCCAGCATCTTTGCAAGAGGATAGGCACCGATATAATTGGAAGTAATGTCACCGCCGCCACTATGCCCCATGCTGTCGCTTATATATTTATAAGGTACGACACCAGAGTTATTGAGGTTGGTAGCGAAGCTGTGCCTTGCCCAAGTGGGTGATGGCGCCTGTTCCATATCCAATAGTTTGGCAACCTTTGCCATGTGCTCACGTATATATCTGTTGTAGCGTTGGATAACCCATATCTCTTGTTCTGGTGTGATTAGCTCACTCATGATGGGGAATACTCTCCGCCCAAGTTTTGGGACATTGCCATATCGGTTGAGTATCTCTTGAATCTCGGGAGTGACAGGAAATATCACTTCGCTGGCACTCTCGTTCCGCTCACGAGTTTTGTGGCGAAGGAAACGAAGCTGTTTGCCATGAGTGGCATAGTATAGTTCATCATAAGTCAGTCGGAGTGTATCAGCAAGGTTCTGTCCATCGCCCAGATACATAAAAAGGAATAGTCCAAGGTCGCGAAATATGGCATACTTCTCTCTGCCGAGGAACAGTTCGTTTCCATCTTTGTCTTTTGCCTCGTCAGCTTTCCAAAAGTCATAGAGCTTCCGCATGGTAGCCACGTCAAGAAACTCATGTTTACGGCTCTGCGCTTTGTTGTAGCCCGTGTCCTTAAACATTTCTTTGGTATCACCTTTCATCAGTCCGTTAGCGATACACATATTGATAATGGTTCTTAGACTACGGAGTGCGATAGCAATAGTGGTGGTGCTCAATTCATTCTTCTTCATGATTTTTACCCATTTCAAGATAAAGTCACGGTTAATATCGGCAAACGATACATCCGTTCCCAAATCTTTCACAAAGCGGTTGCGTACATCCTTACTACAACGAGCGGAACCAGCCTTACCTTCATTGGTCTTAGATTGAATGTACGAATCCCAAACTGTGATGATGGTGCTGTCATCGTCTTTCTTGCCTTGGAACCTGTCTTGCAACTTGCGAAGAGAGAAATTGTTTTCTGAAATCAGTTGATTAGCCATCAGTTCCACTCTGTCCATCAGATTCTTCATATCGTTACGCTCCGCTAATTGGATGCGCCGACCGCTTTTCTCATAATCGCAAAGAACCAACCATTCTTCCATAGTGTATGATTTTCCTAAGCGCAGGAAAGTCTTTTGTCCGCCATGACACACACGCACAGCCACTGGAAGCGGTTGCGAATAGTCGCCCGCTTTTCGTATGTCAAGAGTCAGCGAACCATACACATTGCCATTCGCAGCCGTGAATTTCGCAAGACATTTTTCTCCTCTTGCATTGGATTTTCCGTTCTTCTTTGCCATTTTGGTGGCCTTATTCGTTTTTTCAATCTCCATAATGCACTTATTTATAGGTGATATTTCGCTCGTTTTGGTGACCTTCAGGTGACCTTTTTGTACGAAAACTACTGCAAATGTACGCATTTTCCTGCAAACAACAAAATGTGTTATATACTGATAATCAGCATAATTACACTTTATGCAATCCTATGAAATAATCCACAAAAAGACTCATAATCTAGAGGTCCCTGGTTCAAGCCCAGGCTGGTCCACAAACAAGAGGCTCATTCTTAATAGAATAGAGCCTTTTTTGTTTGCAACCCCTCCAGATATAACTCTGTTGCTCTTGGTTAATTTACTCCTATTTTAAGTAGATGTTGACTAATTGTTGACTAATTAAAATAGAGCTAATATGCTGACTATTAAAGCAGAAATTAAAAGGAGTGAGTTAAAAGTTGACAGAACATATAACGTCAAGATTAAATTTTAATTGATAATGAAAACATTTAGATTATTAGCAACCTCATTATTGGTTGCATTAGGCATGGAAGTTAGTTCCTGTGGGGATGAAATTACTAACGAAGTGGTTCAACAAGAGCCTGACAACACTTTAGAGTTATTACTTGGAACTTGGCAAGGAACAGGTGAAGCAGAGGGTGAAACACTTACCTTTAACAAGGATAAGACCTATGCTGAGATAAGTGAGAATGAAACTCTAAGCGGTAGATTTGAGTACTTTCCTAACAGATATATGTTCGTTATTTACTATACAACTGATTGGGGAGAAGAGAATACTATTTACACTGTCGTTAAGATTACTGAAGACGAACTATATCTTAACAACAATGGACATAGTGATATAGTAATTTACAATCGTAAACCATAATTAATTTAACAATAATGAGAACTTTAAGATTAATTGGAACGACCTTATTAATGGTCATGTTGGCTGTAAACTTTACAGCTTGTAGTGATGATGAAGATGAACAGACAATCATTGAACAAGCCAACCTTATAGGTAAATGGCAGTCCACTTGGGAGAACATTCGCAAGAATATAACAAAAGCATTGCTATTAAAAGAAGAATGATTACCTTTGCCTTAAACTCATAATCAAACAAATTATGGAATACATCAACGAATTTCACAAAGAATGGATAGAACGCACTCGTCAATCAATAGCCTCTTGGAGCAAGCGACCTGCATCGCCAGAAGAAGTAAGGAAGCAGCAGGAGAAACTGAATCAACAAAAGGCTATAAGAGAAGGCAAACAGAAGAACTGATAAAGTTTGCCAATGACAATGGTCTATGGATTGACTTATCACACCTCAACATTACTTATATGGATAGAGGTGGTGAGAATGAAGTGTTCCATGATGGTAATGTGTCTGTTGTCAAGCTAAACAACTTTGAGTACGCAGGGGATGATTTAGAGAACTTCTTCATCCGCATTGCTGCACATAACAAGTTCTTTGGCAATGTGCCTTATCAAATGATAGGCTTCGCTTATAACAGTCAGCAAGAATTTTGCGCAGTTCTCGTACAACCTTATATATTAGCTGAACGAGAAGCTACGGAAGACGAGATAGCCGCTTATATGCAAGCATTAGGCTTTGAAATGGACTATTACGACGAATACCACAATTCGGATTATGAAGTGTTTGATGCAGTTCCCAATAATGTGCTTTATGGCATAGACGGAGATTTATACTTCATTGACACGCAGATTAGATTACGGTCTTAACTCCATTAGGAGTACTCTCATCTAAAGGGTAACGCATAGGCATTTGCCCACGATGCAGCCCTTTTTGATAATTCGTTCTTTTATTTACTAACAAGGAGTTTACCCATTGCTATTATAGCATTGATTAATAACAGATTGCAAAGACTTACAGGGATGCAGTGTAGCTGCTTCATACGGTATGACCGATACAATGGGCCGTATGCACTCAGATGCTCAGTTCGCCGGTTCTTCATCAGTTCCTGCTCACGTGGAAATGATGGGATTCCTGGGTATCGGTAACAACCCGATGGTAGGATGTACAGTGGCTTGTGCGGTTGACGTAGCTCAAGCTCTGGCTAAGTAATTTAGACAATTACATTATAGATAAACTCCTGCAATCACAAGGATTGCAAGAGTTTTTATTTTATGGTGAACTTGACACTTGGAAATACAAAGTAAAATATTAGTATTTTACGCTTCCCCTGCCAAATTCACATCAAAAACGAGGTCTTACAAATTTGTCATCTGGAGATGTAAAAGACAACCCCGGAACAGAACGACGGATATCTTTATAGGCATGTTCTTTAATCAGTGAATAATCTGTAGCATCCACAGCATAGTAACAATCACCTTTATCTGTCGATAACTTTACAGTCCAGTCAAACATATTTCCAAAGATGGTCAACTCATCTTTTGCCGGATCGAAACCGGGGAGAGCTGATTTCACCAAACTTCCATCACTATTGATAACATAAAAATGATGCTTGCTATCTACCATATACCCCAAAGTCCGGTGACTACGGAATTCAGTAATAAACACATATTCCGGCAAGACTCCTTCAGGCAACCGGATTGCTTTCACATACGGACGTCCTTTGGTGCACTTCAGATGGAACAGTTTATGGTTGGCATCTAAAACCAGATATCCCTCATCATAGTCTTTACGGGTAGTCGGATTGCCCGAAGCATAGCTTGCGGGAAAAGCAAACCCTTTCTGAACCAGCATATCCGTAAACAATTTGCTTTTCGCCTCATCGATACGATTCGTCTCCATACGAATAAATTCTATACCTTTATCGGTAAAACGGAATGCATCTTCGGGCATTTTCAAATCCACCCGTTTGGACATGGACTCCATCAGGAAATAGAGTCCTGTCTGGGGAGCATTGATGGCTGACGGCACACTCTTGAAAGTAAAGTTTGTCAATTGAATATCTTTCGGACTAACTGCCTTGCCACAAATGGTATCAGGGAAACGTTCGTCCGCCGTAAGCTGGCGTACATAGAGAGAAGGCAACAAACTGTCTACCTGCTGTTGTGTGTATGTATTGCCTTTCGTATCATAGCAGTGAAGTTGCTTATTCTCATCCAGCTGTGTAATAACAAAATCACCAAGTACGGAACTATACATAGTAAAAGGAGTTTTGGCAGGCTTCAGTGTGAGAAAAGCATAGCACCAAGGTAACTGCCATACAAGCAGGACAGCCACAGTAACATAAAAAAATAGTTTGCTGAATCGAATCATGTTTGTTTGATTTTTTTAGTAATAAACATTCGGTTAGTCTTGCTTACCGGCCTTGAACCGTACCACAGAAATCCACGAAAGAGAAGCGATAAGCAGCGTATAAAGTGTCAGCCAAGGCAAGAAACTGTTATAAGCCTCCGGTCCCGGAGCCAGAAAGTAGACACGGAAAATCAATGCCGCAATAATCAGGTTCAAAACCCTGCGCTTCCATGTGGGTTCCAGGCAAATCCATGAAACAAGCAGATAACCGGCAAATCCGGCAAGGAACCAGGGAGCCGCAGATAATAAGATACGCTGCACCAACTCACTTGTAAAATGTTGTGGCAGATAAACTCCCATCATAATAAAACTCATAGTAAAACAGGTCACCAGTGCAAGTACACCATAGGCCAACATCGACATGACCATCTTCTTCTGTGAATAAGGCAAATGCAAAGTAAGTTTCAAACACTTACGTTGCATCTCGGGGAAAAACTGTACGGCCGCAAGCAAGATACCGATAAGTAAAGGGACAAATTGCAACAAATCAATAAATATGGCATCCTTCTGGACCATCACCACCCATAAATGATCGATTCCCTGTATGGCAATGGTGCGGTCAATACGAAGCATGGAATATCCTGTGATCCCTATCATAAAAAGAGTTGCCAGCAACCAATACCAACGCGTTTTTATCCACTCTTTGTAAAATATGGCTTGTATCATATTTCTTCTATTTATTTACATATTAATACTTTCCGGTAAGACCGATAAAGGCATCTTCCAGACTTACATTTTCGTGCTGCAAACCAGTAAAGGGAACTTGACTTTCCTTCAATAGTTTCTCCACATCCACGGGAGGCAAAAAAGAGTACGTTTCCAAAGTTTGACGAATGATAGCCGGATGATAGCAAGTTGCCGGCAACTGGGGCTGATAACCCTCGGGCACAGTACAAGTATATCTTCTCAGCTCTTTCGTCAACGTTTCAATAGGCTGTTGAATAAGGATAGAGCCATAATCCATCATAATACAATCATCAATCAACCGCTCCATATCCTGAATGATATGGGAAGTCAGGAAAACAGTCTTGTTCTCGGAACGGGCATAATCACGTAAATAATCCACAAAAAGACGGCGATAGCCCGGATCAAGTCCTAAAGAGAAATCATCCAGAATCAACAACTCCGGATTTTGTGCCAGGATCAGTCCCAATGCCACTTGCGAACGCTGTCCGTTCGACATTCTTGAGATACGTTGTCCCGGAGCTACCTTCAGTTTATTCATCAAGTCATAATAAGCCTCCCTTTTCCATTGTCCCGGATAAAAAGAAGCATAAAACTTTTCTATCTGTGTGATATTCATAAACTGATATTGAACATGCCCTTCCAGCAATAAGCCGATATTCCTGCGTAAAGCAGGATTCATGATCTGAATATTCTCACCAAAGATGCGACATTCGCCCGAACGCGGCTGAAGATAACCGCTCAATATATTAATGGTTGTCGTTTTTCCTGTGCCATTTTTACCCAACAACCCCAAGATACGCCCTTGAGGAACTTCAAAACTCAAGTTCTCATAAATCTTGCGTTGACCGTAATAATGGGTCAGGTTCTTACATTCTATAATTGCACTCATGCTTTATAAATCATTTTTCGTTTGCTATTAGAAACACGCCAGGAAAAGAATAGGAATCAGAATACCGGCCACCAACTCGACTCCTCCTCTGCCCCACAATCCTTTAGGACCTTTTATCATCACTATACCGCTGACAGTGATAATAATCAGACAGACAGCAAAGGCATCGGCAAACCAAGTCCACCACTTGCCCGGATTGAAATGGAGTTGTACCATGGAAGAGATCAGCGGACGGCGCTTCACCCCCTCGTAGACAGCATCTTTTGTCCGGGTGTTAATCACCAGACTTGAGCCTCCTTTCAGAAAAACCTTAATCTGATCCGGTTCCGGATAATAATATTTAGTAAAATTTCCGGCTTCGTCCAGCGGTTCCAACAAAGTCAAAATCATCTTCTCATTAACTTTACCCTTATCCGACAGATCCTCTGTTATTTTATATTCCATTCGTGTCACTGTATAATGGGGATTTATGCTATCCCTATGGTTCATCACGATACCCGAAATAGCATAAATCAAAATCATTCCCGCAAAGAAGAAAGACAGATCACGATGGATGGTCCGGCTCCACTTGCGGAATGCAGTACTTTTACTCCGCGATTTCATAAGAACTGGCTTCCATATAGTAAAATGACAGATAATCTTTCCCGGCAGCAGCTTTTCTTTCTGCTATCTTTGCGCGGAAGTCCGCAATACGGGCTTCAGGAGTGTTGGCTGTTTCGCCGCGTGCTTTTTTTTCCGAATCACATCCGGCAGCAGTTTCTCCATGAGATTTTTCAGTCTGTGCTTTCAGTTTAGCCTCCCAGTTCTGCAAGTAAGCTTCGTCTACCCGCTGTTCCTTTAACGTTCCGGTCACTGTGACAATAGCGTTGATGCATTTGGTGTCAAACGAGCCCAAAGGTCCGGCTTCCACACGAATTGTTTTGGTATCATCACTGCCCATCAGGAATATTTTTGTTGCTCCGTGCTTGCAGGTATGTGTACAGATTCCTTCGATGGTCACCTCACGGTTGACCAGTGAATCGGCATGCGCCAGCAGATTATCGACACTCAATACCTCCGGAGCCGCCTGCTCCGTTTTTTCGGACTGACTCTGTTTGTTGTTACTGTTTCCACAAGAAGTAATAGTTACTAAAGCTGCCATTAAGGTTGCAGCGACCATAAACTTAATTTTCATAAGCTAACTGTTTTTATTTTTTAAAAAAAGATGCCCAGTGAACAAGCGGCATACCGGGCCGTTCCGCATTTTTTATAATACGCAGCCTGCCATTGAACAGACAAAGACAGGTTATACTGTTTCATGACGGGATAATCCCCTTGCAGACGAATTCCTACCAGACTATAGCTATCAGATAAATAGTCAATATTCGCCAATAAAGTCCGGGCGGACGACTTCGCGGCATCCAATCCCGGTAAAGAATATTCAGCCGATAAACCGGCATAATATCCACCGGTAGCTTCTGCGGTCAATCGCAGCTGCCTCTTCTGATACTGCAAACGGGCACGCAAAGAACTTTCCAGAGCAGACAGGTGAACAAACCGGGATACGGCGTTGTAATCCGTCTCTAACCGATGGTAGATTATGTTTGGGACAATTGCTCCTCCCCATACACCTTTATCGGTCAAAAACTTCTCCCACAAACCACTTACGGCAATCCGACTATTCGTAACCTTCATTCCCGGAGATGTGCTGATTAATGCTCCATAGGAACTTCCGCCCGCCTCTCCGTAAATATTCTCCGTTCCTTTACGGACAGTATAGCCTGCATCCAGTTTCACAGCAAGGTGCTCTGTCTGCTGAAGTTCCCGCATCCAAGTCACGTTTCCTTTCAAATCAGTCGTATTCAATTCCAGCAAAGTGAGATGATTGGCATTGCTCAATTTCTTGTCCATCGACATACGGTCTATTGAGACTGTGGCCGATACCCCCTCCTCCGTATCAGCCGGCAGAATGCCTATGCTTCCTCCCCACCGGATGCCTTGATGCTTCGTTCCGGTCTGGTTTCCGGCAAAACGCACATAATCCATGCCCAATCCCAACGTATGGTATACCGAAATGGAACCTTTATCTGCAAGGAATGAAATCTCACTTTTTTGCTGATAAAGCCGGAAATCTGCGGAAACTCCCAAACGATATGTCCCCAGACGATATCCTGCTCCCAAGGCAAAAGAGAGATCGGAAGCTGTATTACGTGGACGCGGATCTTTATCCCGATAATTATGAGACGCCCTGTAACCACCGGTGATTCCCCATGTCCAGGAACCTGACTCACTGGCGTAACCTCCATTGAAATAATAAGTTTCTCCCTTCAGGAAACCACCAATGGAATCACCGGTCACGTAAGGAGCAATCAGTTTCCAGTCTATATTTTCATTCCATAACACATTCTCCTGCTTCTCACTCCTGTATCCTGCTGAACCGAACACACGATCACGTTCCGAAAGAATGACGAAAGAGTTGACATCTACCCCGATACGGGTATCCTTATCACCTTCCTGTTTCAAAGATGCTTTTCCTTTATCATGATAAACTCCATTTACGTCCAGCCTTGTCCATGTATACGGAGTATAGTAATAATAAAGTGCCGGATTCCGCCATACCTCACCACGAAATCCGGTCGCGAATGAAGCGCTACGGATTACCTTATCGGACAGGGAGAGTGTGTCGGCAGTCTGCCCGAAGGCTTCCTGCCGACTCTCCACAAATAAAGCAATCAGCAACGTAATGATAAATCGGATTCGCATCATGAATAATAAAGATTTATAGATCAATAGGACGGATTCAATTATTTGTTAAACAGGCTCGGAACAGCCGCAGGTGTGAAATCAACGGTAGAGTTATTTGTATCCTGCAATACTTCCCGATCACCATCCTTATAGGCAGCTTTACGCATCACGCACTTTCCGATGTTCTCTGCAACGGTATTGTTCACACCGATATAAGTATGCCCCATATCCAGCACGGTAGAGGTAACATTCCACTGCCATTCATTGGAAGCACCTACATTGACGGCATCAATCACCCATTCATTGGGGAACTTATATTTGCTTTGCGGTTTACTGGCTGTTCCACTTTGCAAGATATACGTATAGTTGTATGCATAGTCTGAAATATACTTTTCTTTAGTCATGCCTTTGGGTAATCTGCCGATAGCATAGGCACGATTTCCCTGTTTATTCAGCACCCAGATAGTTTTGGAATAACAATAATAAACATCCAGATTGGGAACAGCCGGATTATCCACATCTAGCTTTGATTCAACATACCACTCAAAATCGGCCTTACTCAAATCTATAGAATTCGGATTAGCCTCTTTATGATTGACCGCATTGTCACAAAGGATAAAGGACTCTCCCGGTTGTACCGGATAATCTGTTCCGCTGCCCGGCACCGCTACAACAGAGCCTACCGCAATAGCTTCATCCATGACATCCGGATCTACCGACTGATATTTCAGAGTAGTTGAGAATTGTGATTCCATAAATATCAATCCATCCGCATACAAAACTTTATCCGAATTATTATAGATACGTACATACTGGTCGCCATTATATTGCTTGCCTGCTTCATTATAAGTTCCGGGAATAAATATCTCGGCAATCACAAAATCGGGGTCACCTGTATTGAGCACATGAACCTTCAGTTCCAACTTGTATGCTCCTCCGGATACGGCCACATTCTGTTGCACTCCCTGTACATCGACTTCCACCGGAGTTCCATTCTGTGAGTAAGTTCCCTTACCTATGAACGTTACATTATACAGCCCGTCCGCCAATTCAATACTTTGAGCCGGATAGACAATGTCTGTCTTGACAGATGTATTTACATTTTCAAAAGTATAGGTTCCACCGGTCAGTTGCAGCCCCTCGATAGTTGTATCTACAGTAGTGGTAATACCTACAGTGGATATGCTCACTTTGTCATCATCACTACATGCGGTAAATCCCAGCATCGTTGCAAAAAGGATTGACATTGTCAATTGATTCTTTTTCATCTTCATTTTTGTTTTATTGTTCATTTACTAAAAAGTCAAGTTCATTTCCATGCCGAAATAAGGCGATTCGGACGTTCTCCGTTGCAGTACGCCCCGTAATGTATAATCAGGATAAATACCCAAAAGCCGGTTTACATAAAAAGCCAGATTCAGATACTTACCAATCCGTTTACTCGCCTTCAGATTGATATCCATATAAAAAGGCACAGTAGTACGCTCAAAATAAGTGGCTGAATATTTCTCCACCAGATGTTGTAACTGAATATTGTTTTTATCCTCTTCGCGAAACGGATGCGTTTCACCGGATTGATCGATATAGCTTACCGGCACGCCGTTATTCCACAAGTTCCGTCTGTTGGTATACCAAGTGCATTGTGCCGACGTGGAGAAAGTAAGTCCCAAACGCGGTATATAGGTATCAAACATAAAATTCGTATTGAATGCCTGGCTTTCTGTTCCGTTGTCTCCATTGTACAATCCCACATATTTCAGCTGTTTATTGTCCAACAATATAGAAGAGGCCTTATATTGAGGAGAATCCGAATTATAAATTGTCTTTATCCAGGCTCCATACATAGTGACGCGGGTCTTGAGCGATTCGATTCGTTTGGAAGCGAACTGAAACTCCACTCCTTCTTTACGCACCTTCATTACATTGCCTAGTGTGGAATACACATCCAGATTATATTCATTCGCATAAGTCAACTGAGAAAGTTGGGGAGGAGCCGTCAAAGCTGAGCCGTCGATACTTGCAGGATCATATAGCTTATATGCCAATGACTTATAATAAGTGACATCATCAAAAGCATTGTTCATCCGTTCGCGGAAATAAGTTATCGACAGACGGTTTCCTTTATAGCTGACGTCGGCCCGCACTTCCCATTTCATGTTACGTGCCGGTTCCAACCGATAGTTTGTATGATCCCATTTATATGTCATCATATTGATGCGGCGATAATCCGGGTTGGTATGGTAATAATTCAACTGAATCAAGTCCACATACTTAAAATCCGGATATAACTGTGCGGTGGTCGGCATACGGCTGATCCAGCCCAAACCTCCCGAAAAGGCAACATTCCATCCGTTTGAAACCGGCAAATTCCATTGCAAGTCCAGACGGAGATCGGGATATATCTTGCCCTGCATCTTATATTCAGTGTCCAGCCCCAATAAGGACTGCAAACGGATACCGGCCGTAAAAGCCAATTTATGTCTATTTACAGGAAGATTCAACACCTCCTCGGCATAGAGGGCGAAAGGTTGCAGCCCCGGTATGTCCTTAAAACGGCGCGGACGTGTACTCAAACTTTCACTGATGGGCCGTGTCACATCGAATACCTGGCCTTCTCCCAAATTCTTCTGATAATTCCATTCCATCCCCATATTCATCGCATTCTGTAATACACCCAACGGGAAAGCCAACCGCATACGGGCGGAAGCCGTAACATATAAAGGTTTACCATCAATATCCATCTGTGCCACATAATTATAAGGCAGATAGATGCCATCAAACTCTCCGGTTTCTGTCTGAGTAGCAATAGCTGCCGGACGATTCAGAGATACGGACTTTATTTCACGCATCTTCTCCCACTGCTGACTGACAGAAGTGGTCACACCAACCTCACGAATCCATAAATGGGCCGGAAACTTCATGCTCCATTTCCCCGCTATCTTCAAGCTGTTAAAGTCCGATTTATAGGAATCTTCCTTTACTGTCGCATCTTTATCCCTCTTCGCATCATCAAACGAGCCGGTATAATCGGAACTGATATTCCAATGAATATTACGTTCATTCCATAACCATTTGCCATCCAAGCGGGCGGAAGCAGTAAGGCGAGTATAATTTTTCACACTGTTGCGCGGATCTATTTTGGACTCCAGATAATTTAGATCAGCATTCAATACATAACGTCCGTTCCCATCCAGCCGAATTCCCTTGCCTACAGAAAACAGTTTACTGGTTTTATCAGCCTTAAAACGTGCGGACAAGGGGCTCTCAGTCATTTTACGCTGAATGATCACCGCACCGTTTGCCACATTGCCATAAGCCACGGAAGGAATGCCGCGAATGATTTCCACCTTCTCAATATTATCGGTTGAGATGGTACGCATATCCATCCCTTTTGACATTGTGCTCGTTGCATTCACTGCGGAAGTACTGTTTGGCATATATTGCAGATTCGCATCCGTATTCATGGAGATACCATCCATATAAAACCCAACTCCCAATGAAGAGATATCCTCCGTCTTTCCTGTTTCACGTATCCGGATCAGATTGGCCTGCCCCATCTGAGGATCAGCCGACTTTCCTCCGGGTACCAATTCCATCAAGTCACTGAAGCTGCCGGGCTGAAGATGTTTCATGGCTGTACGGTCAACGATGGAAGCGCTGGTAGCGCGCTTTGACTCAGAAGCGGTCACCACCACCTCGTTCAGCGCCATGACCGAAGGTTTTAAATAAAAGACTGCCGAAATATCCCCGGTGACCTTCATTCCTTTTTCTGTAGAATCATATCCCAAATAGGATACAATGACCCGATAAGTTCCAGAATGGATATGTAGAAGTTCAAAATGTCCGTTCGCATCTGTTATTCCCCCATAAACAATCTGCCCATCCACAAACAATTGAACAGTAGCGTAATCCAACGCTTTACGAGTCTGCTCATCCAGTACTGTTCCCCGGAATACAAATGTCTGCCCCCATAAAAAAGACACATTGCTACAAATTATAAATAAAAAAATATATGCAATCTTACAAATCATTTTCATTCTCTATTTGGTTGCAAAATTACAATTCATAAAAGCCCGGCACAATCCCCTTTTCTAGGTATATACCCAATCATACATAAGCCGAAGATACCTACATAATGGTACGCGATTTACGAATAGGACTTTCTGTTCTTTCTCCGGATAGTCTTTTTCAACATTGACAATAATAGAAGTATTAAAATATTTTTCACAATTCTCGCCCACCTACAACAGCGTTTTGCAAAACTGCTGCCACTGCTACCACCCACTCTCATGAAACCACCATGAACAGGGAGTTCCGGAGGGTGGTGGCAGCACCTTTCTTTATGTGGCAAAAGGGGCTGCTGCCACCACTTTTGCCTCTTTTTTATCCCAAAAACAAACGAAGGAAGAGAAAGATACAAGAGGCGGAGGATGACCACACGCCGAAAAGAGGAAGTGGATACGAACACACTGAACCCGGAAAACGGACCGACAGAACGAAGCCTGCTGATGGACAAGACACCGGCTGCAGCCTGACGGGAATCCGATTGCGGCCCGCCAAAACTACGGTTTACCCATGATGCAGCCCTTTTGGATAACCCGTTCTTTTATTTACGAACAAAGACAAAATCACCAATTCGCCTCTATAGCCTCAGCCAGATCTTCATAACCAGCCAACGGGTTGTCCGTAAAGACACTACGGATAACCAACTCTTTGTCTACGACATAAACACGAGGTATTCCCGATTTTGCAAACAGATAATATACAGTGCGGTCTTCCTGAGCCGAATAAGGCAACGTCAAATGATTCTCGTCCCAATAACGGGCAATCTCTGCCGGATCCTCTTCCCTGCTGATACAAACCATCCGGATTCTTTGACCATAATCCGTATATATCTTTTGCAGCACAGGAAGTTCTTTCCGGCAGTCCGGACATCCTGTATGAAAAAACACAATCAGGGAAACCTCTCCTTTCAGACTTCCGGAAGTTACTGTCCGGCCATCATCCATGGTCACTGAAAAAGCAGGAACACGCTCTCCCGGCTGCAACTCAATGACACCTTCCTCCACATCATCATCAATACACGCCGTAAACATTACAGAGGCACAAAACAGGAGACAAACCGTTTTTATCCAATTCTTCATTTTTATTTCTATTTTTCTTCCTTACAAAGATAACATGATTTTCATGAAATGACTACTTTTACAGTATGAAACAGAAATTAAAAGAAAAACAAGAGCCGCCTCCTTACGTTGAATGCCGGTAATTATTACGGGAATTTCCGCAACCAATGCATGTTATGACCGCAGATACAGTTCTTTCCAGAACATTTTAAATCAAGAATCCATATCACTCAGATGCAGTTCTAGCGCCTTGACCGAAATATAAATCTCGCGCACAGAAATGGTCAAAGAAAGAATGAGCAACACAAGCGCCAGGCCAAATATATATACAGATATGAGGTAGAACTGTATATACATTAAAAACATGCTGACCACACATAGCAACAAACTCCCGATGCCTGTCACCTGCATGGCACGTGTCAGATAAAGACGCTTGCGGAGGTTAGAAATCTGTGCCGCCGTAACAGCCGAATGATTCTCACGATACTGATCCTTCAGCGTACGCACCAACTGGGCGTATGAAAGGAAACGATTGGTATATGCCAGCATAATCAGCGATATGGCAGAAAATAATAAAGCAGGGGTTGTTAAATCTATTTCCATTTCTATAGGTATTTCAAAGTTAGAATATGGCAAAGATAAAGTAAATATCCCGATATTTTCTTCCTTTTTACAACGAAAGGAATATCTTTGCAATAAATAATCATTCAAGTAAACTTATATGCAAACTATAAAATTATACATAAAAGATTGGCTGGCCATTCATCCCTATACCCAGCAACAGGCCACAGACAGATATTTCGTCGATCTGGCCAACCGGTTATACTCCACCTGTACGATAAGAGAGATTCCCGAATCCACTAAAAAGAAGCTATGCCTTTACACCGCCGCTTATTTGGAAGATGTCATCTCAGGATCAGGTCTATGGCAAGCATTCATCCAAAAGCATCTGGAGCTGTATGATACGTCGCTTCCTTTCTATACCATCCGGCCGGATTATATGAAGGATGAAATCAATGAGGAAGACATCCGCTTCATCCTTTGGAACACCTTGGAGAAGGCTCCATATAAACATCCGTATATCAATCCGATGGACAAGAATATCGAAGAAACCGCACATTCATTTTTCCAGATATTGGAGGAGGAATATGAAATGGCTCCCGCAAATGACACGTTACAGGATTTCTTCATGGGATTCAAAGGAAAAGAGGACGCCAATCACAAACTACGCTGGCTGTTCGGACACACTTACCTCACAGAACCCTCTGTGCAAGAATACATTGCCCAGGTTACAGAGACCGACAAGTTCATCATTCCATGCGGTCCGCTTGCCCTGTTTCTTCATGAGTGGATCGACCTGCTGGCCCACGGAGCAACCGGATGTTGGGAAGAGATAGAAGGACTGTACCCTGCCATTCCCGAAATACCGGACGAGAGGAAGGAAAGAAACCTTCATACTTTCCAACTGTTCACGCAAGGTACAAACGGAGCCCGTATCGTATATCTGGAAGGCTATAAGGAACTGCACCGTTTCCTGACCCAAATATTACAATGGCCGGATGATTCCAATCACACGTTGCCTCAAATGAAAGATCATCAAGATTTCATCATGATGGTAAATCCCGAAAAAGGTATTCTGCTGGCGAAGGATCTATGCAGATGCATCAGTGATCCTCTTAACCCGATGTATGATGCAGCAACGGCTGCCCAAGAGGCATTCAGCCTGCTGACCGTCCCCACCAAATGTCCGCCGGACCTGATGGAATATTTGATAAACAACCACTATATCCCCGATGCACAAATCCCCGGATCCGGTGAAAAGGAGCTGGTTCAAAAGAACGCGGACTTTATAGCCCGCCACTCCTTATTGTATTACTACAGGGGAGACTAGGCTCTCCCCACCATTACTTCGTTCACCAAAGGTTTACCTTCTGCAAAGTCTTTCACATTCTGCAAAGTAGTCTGAGCAATATTCGTCATGGCTTCTTTGGTAAAAAACGCCTGATGGGAGGTCACAATCACATTGTTGAAAGACAGAAGACGGGCCAAGGTGTCATCATCAATAATCTTGTCGGACTTATCTTCATAGAAATAAGGCTCCTCTTCCTCGTATACATCCAGGCCGGCATATCCCACCTTCTTGGTCTTCAGCCCCTCTATCAAGGCATTGGTATGAATCAGCTGTCCGCGCCCCGTATTGATAATCATCACTCCGTCTTTCATTTTACTGATGGAATAATCGTTTATCAGATATTTGGTCTGTTCTGTCAATGGACAGTGCAGCGAAATGATATCCGAGCTATGATAAAGTTCGTCCAGGGTACAATAAACCACCTGATGCTCACGGGCAAAATTATAATCGGGATAGAGGTCGTAGGCTAGCACATTCATACCGAATCCGCGTAATATCTGAATCAGAATCCTGGCGATCTTACCTGTACCGATAATTCCGGCAGTCTTGCCATGCATATCAAATCCCATCAGTCCGTGCAAAGAAAAGTTTCCGTCGCGTGTGCGCATCGTGGCACGGGGAATCTTACGGTTAAGCGACAACATCAATGCCACTGTAAATTCGGCAACAGCATAAGGCGAATACGCCGGCACCCGCAACACTTTCATCTTACCTGCCGTTGCCGCCAAATCCACATTATTATACCCCGCGCATCTTAAAGCCAGCAGTTTAACGCCATTATCCGCCATCGCCCGGATCACTTCGGCATCAGCCGTATCGTTTACAAAGATACAGACCGCATCCACTCCTTTGGTCAGCACCACATTATTCATATTCAGATGGCCTTTGTAATACCTGATATCAAAGCCAAATTTCTCATTAGCCTCCGTAAACGAGCGTTCGTCGTAGGGTTTCGTGTCGTAAAAAGCTATTTTGTAAGCCATAATCGTTTTTTTCATTTATAGTTCATATAAATAACAAAAACACGTCCCCCACGGTTCACCTACAGACTTACAGTTTTTTCAGTTCCGTGTACAGGCGCTGCACCGGAAGTCCCATCACATTGAAGTAACTGCCCGATATTCCGCGGACGCCGATAAAGCCTATCCACTCTTGCACACCATAAGAGCCGGCCTTATCCATCGGCTTGTAAGCCCGGATATAATAATCGATCTCCTCATCGGAGAGTTCCGCAAACGTCACTTCCGTCACAGCGGAAAAACTTCGCTGATCCCCGGCTGTGGTCAGACAAACACCGGTTATCACCTGATGAGTCCTGCCGGAAAGTTTCCGTAACATTTGCCGTGCGTCTTCCTCATCACGAGGCTTGCCCATGACTACCCCGTCCAGCCACACAATGGTATCGGCAGTGATAATCAGCTCGTCCGGATGCATGGAATCCCGGTAAGCGGCCGCTTTCTCACAAGCTATATATAAAGGTATCTCCTCCGCTGTCAATGTGTCCGGATAAGTTTCCTCTATACCGGGCAACGTCTTCACCTCATATTTTATACCCAAGCCGGACAACAGCTCCTTGCGTCGCGGAGAATTGGAAGCAAGGATGATTTTATATCTTTCTAAATTTTCCAACATGACTTTTCTTTGTTTCATTACCACCCGAAGGCCTTTTCATGAGACATCCATTTTCCCTGAGCCTTCAATACCTGCTCCACCACATCACGGCCGCAGCCACAACCTCCGTTACGATGAGAAATATAAACGGCCGTCTCCTTTATCTCAGGAGCCGCATCGGCAGGGCAACAGGGCAGACCGCACAAACGCATCACCTCATAATCGGGAATATCATCGCCCATATAAAGTATCTCTTCATCCTGCAATCCGTACTTTTCCTTCAAATGGGCATATTCCCGGGTCTTTACCGCAGCCGCCAGATAGACATCCTTAATGCCCAGACCTTCATAACGCTTACGCACCGCCTCGGTATTTCCACCGGTAATGATGGCAACATGCAGCCCGCACTTCACTGCCAACTGCAACGCATACCCGTCCTTGATATTGACTGTACGCATAGGTTCGCCATCGGGGTGCAAATAAATCGTCTCCGTACTCAGCACTCCGTCCACATCGAATACCAATGCCTTTATCTTCTTTAAATCATAATTTATCATACCACTTATGAATTATTCTTCCCCTCATTCACCGGAACGGCAGACAAAGGAAGATGATGAATACTTTTACTTATCTTTTCATACAATTCCTGCAAAGGCTCCTCATCCGCCAACATCTCCAAATGTTTGCTTATTACGTTTTCATCGTAGCGCACAGCCGGCCCTGTCTGAGCCTGCACGGGAGACAGCTCATGTACTTTGCCGGCGGTTTCATCTATCAGCGGAAGCATCACTTCGAAAGGAATCCCCTGCTTTTCCAGTATATGTGAGCTTAATGCATACATGTGGTTAGCAAAATTACAGGCAAAGACCGCCGCCAGATGCAAATGCCTACGCTGGCAGGAAGTCGCCTCGTACACTTTAGGGCTGAGACGGGCCGCTACCATACGCAGCAATTCCAGCTCTGCCGGAGAAGACGCTTCTATAAAAAAAGGTACAGCATTGAAATCCACTTCGCGCTGTCTGCTAAAAGTCTGCATAGGATAAAGTACCCCATAACGTTCCACCAGTTCCTTCCACAAATCCATAGGCATACTGCCCGCCGTATGTACAAACAAAGCCTGTTCCCTTCCTTTTGCCAATACAGGAGCCAATTGCCGCAAAACAGCATCTTTCAGCGCCACAATATACAAGTCAGCATCCCGGCGTATCTCATCCGGTACCACTGTGTAGTCCGCCGAAAGTCTGGCGGCCAAGACAGAAGCGGATTCCTCTGTGCGGCTGTACACCTGCAAAACAAGACAACCCGCCTTTTGTAAAGCGATTCCCAAATGAGTCGCCACATTGCCGGCCCCTATCAAAACTATTTTCATCATCGAGTCGAAACTAAATATAAAATAACGCCCAACAGCAACAAGGCTGCCGGCAATAAATAAGCGGACATTTGTCCCAACAGAGCTATCACCAAACCAATATTCAATATCAGCCATATACTCACCAGTACAATTCCTACCGACTTGTCGGCCTTGAACCAAAGGAAAATAACAGCCGCATACAGCAACAAATTGTCTTTCTGCATCACCCAAGGCAGCCCGTGTGAGGCAAATCCTATAAACTTGTCGATGAGATAAAGGATCCCCATCACAATAAGAAACACCGCAAAAGCCTTATATGTATCCTTATGATTGACAGCAGCCACTTTTACTTGCCTCCATATTTATTGAGATGAATTTTCTCCCATTGTAAATGGTCTTCGTCAAAAGGCTTGCGCTCCATGCCCTTATGCCCTACTGCAATGATGGAAACCACCTGCAACTGCAAAGGAATGTCAAGCAACGTATGCACATATTCGCCCGAAGGCATTCCGGTAGCGGTAAAACGTTCACGTACTTGTATCCAGCAACTTCCCAATCCCAAATCTTCTGCCTGCAACTGGATCATGATGGAAGCAACCGCCGCGTCTTCAATCCAGACATCACTGGCCAACGGATCAGCCATCACAACCACAGCCATAGCAGCATCCGACAGAAAAGCCGCCCCCATCTCCTTACAATGGGAAAGTTTTTCCAACATATCCTTATCATCCACCACGATGAACTGCCAGCAATTGCTGCGTTTAGACGACGGAGACATCAGGGCAGCCTTCAACAAAGCGACCACTTCTTCCTGTGTCAACTCCTGATCCGTGAACTTACGCATACTGCGTCTGTTCTTTATTAAGTCACTAAATTGTTCCATAATATACTCAGTTAATTTATTTTATGGCACAAATATACAACTAGAATGTGGATTGATAAACAAAAAACAATAAATTTGCAGCTGGAGATGCCTGTCAGACTAAGTACATATCGCAAAGGAAATGCCATTCCCACCCTTCCGGGAACAAACATATTCCATTCCACGGAGTTGTTTCATGTCTTTGAAATGACGCGGGGATACGAGCCGCTGCTCATCGTAGCCTATATAGGAGACCGCCCTGTGGGAAAACTGCTGGCTGTCATCCGGAAGAGTGTGCGCCTGTTCCCCCCTTCCATCATCAAGCGATGCGAGATTTACGGCACGGGCGAGTATTTTGATGAAGAGCAGAACAAGGAAAATCTGTTTGGCGAGATGTTGGAGCATCTCACCAACGAAGTTTCGCGCAAATCGTTTCTCATCGAGTTCCGCAACCTGGAAAATCCGCTGTTCGGATACAAAGCATTCAGAAAAAACAACTATTTCGCCATCAATTGGCTAAGGGTACGCAATTCACTGCACAGTAAAGCACCCTACGAACGGCTGAGCATGTCTCGCAGAAGACAGATAAACAAAGCATTAAGAAACGGTGCCATTATGGAAGTAGCCGACAATGAGAAAGATATACATGATTTCTCACGAATGCTGAAAAAAGCCTACTCCTCACAAGTGAGAAAACATTTTCCGGACATTGACTTTTTCCGGCTACTGGCATGGCAAAACCCTGAAAAAGAATTAGCTAAAGTATTTCTGGTGAAATACAAAGACAAAATCATAGGTGGCTCCATCTGTCTTTTTTCAAAAGAAAGTGCTTATCTGTGGTTCTCGGGAGGTATGCGGAAGACCTATGCATACCTTTATCCCGGTATCCTGGCCGTATGGGCACCTGTCACCTATGCTCACGAAAAAGGATATACACATTTGGAATTCATGGATGCAGGGTTGCCGTTCAAAAAACACGGCTACAGAGACTTCATACTCCGCTTTGGCGGCAAGCAGAGCAGCACGCGCCGCTGGTTCCGCTTCAGTTGGGAATGGCTGAACACACTCTTGTGCAAATTCTATATTTAACTCATTTTTGTCTTTTTGTTTAAAGTGTTGTGAAGCATCTCGCAAATAAGAAATAAAATTGAGGAAATATTTCTTTATTTAACTCGAAATTGCTTTCTTTGTGCAGTTTTATCTGAAAACTTGAGTATAAAACCAAACTATTAAAATTATAAGATCATGAAAATCTCACACATTGAACACCTGGGCATTGCCGTGAAGAGCATTGAAGAGGCCCTACCGTATTATGAAAACGTATTAGGTCTGAAATGCTACAATATCGAAACTGTAGAGGATCAGAAAGTTAAAACCGCCTTTCTGAAAGTAGGTGATGTTAAAATAGAACTGCTGGAACCTACAAGCCCCGAAAGTACGATTGCAAAATTCATTGAAAAGAACAATGGAAACGGGGGTATGCATCACCTGGCTTTTGCAGTGGAAGATGGTGTGGCAAATGCATTGGCCGAAGCTGAAACCACCGGTATCCGTCTCATTGACAAAGCTCCCCGTAAAGGTGCTGAAGGTTTGCATATCGCTTTTTTACACCCCAAATCAACATTAGGTGTCCTGACCGAGCTTTGCGAAAAACCATAAAAACGAGATTTGACTATTCATGATTGAAGTCAGTTCATTCAGTGTGACTCAAACGTAAATAGAAATATTTTTTAATCGTAAATTGTAAAATCATAAGTAAAATGAGCAATCAACTTGAAAAAATAAAAGAGCTTATCGAACGCCGGGCTACAGCACGTATGGGTGGAGGTGATAAAGCAATTGCAAAACAGCATGATAAAGGAAAATATACAGCGCGCGAACGCATAGCCATGCTGCTGGACGAAGGCAGTTTTGAAGAAATGGATATGTTCGTGGAACACAGATGCACCAATTTCGGTATGGAGAAAAAACATTATCCGGGTGACGGTGTGGTAACTGGTTGCGGTACCATAGAAGGACGTTTGGTTTACATCTTCGCACAGGATTTCACTGTTTCCGCGGGCTCTCTTTCAGAAACAATGTCTCTGAAGATCTGCAAAATAATGGATCAGGCCATGAAGATGGGTGCTCCCTGTATCGGCATCAACGACTCGGGTGGCGCACGTATTCAGGAAGGTATCAACGCATTGGCCGGTTATGCCGAAATTTTCCAACGCAACATCCTTGCTTCCGGTGTGATTCCACAAATATCCGGTATCTTCGGTCCTTGTGCCGGCGGTGCTGTTTACTCTCCTGCCCTGACAGACTTCACATTGATGATGGAAGGCACATCCTACATGTTCCTTACCGGACCGAAAGTGGTAAAGACTGTTACAGGCGAAGATGTGAGCCAGGAAAACCTGGGGGGTGCAAGCGTCCATTCAACCAAATCCGGTGTTACTCATTTCACTGCCAAGACAGAAGAAGAAGGTCTGGCCATGATCCGCAAATTGTTAAGCTATATTCCTCAGAATAATTTGGAAGAGGCTCCATACGTAGATTGTTCCGATCCTATCGATCGTCTGGAAGATTCCTTGAACGAGATTATCCCCGACAGCCCCAACAAACCATACGATATGTATGAGGTGATCAGCGCCATCGTAGATAATGGAGAATTCCTGGAAGTACAGCCGGATTATGCTAAAAATATCATTATCGGTTTCGCACGCTTCAACGGACAGTCTGTAGGTATTGTCGCAAACCAGCCGAAGTATCTGGCAGGTGTGCTTGACAGCAATGCATCACGTAAAGGCGCACGTTTTGTACGTTTCTGTGATGCTTTCAATATACCTCTTGTTTCATTGGTAGATGTTCCGGGCTTCCTTCCGGGTACAGGACAAGAATACAACGGTGTAATCTTGCATGGTGCCAAGTTGCTGTATGCCTACGGTGAAGCTACTGTGCCCAAGGTAACTATTACGCTACGTAAATCATACGGCGGTTCTCATATTGTAATGAGCTGTAAGCAACTTCGCGGTGACATGAACTATGCATGGCCCACAGCCGAAATTGCAGTAATGGGTGGTGCAGGCGCCGTAGAAGTATTGTACGCACGCGAAGCGAAAGAACAGGAAAACCCCGCCGCATTCCTGGCCGAAAAAGAAGCAGAATATACCAAGTTGTTCGCCAATCCTTATAATGCAGCTAAATATGGTTACATTGATGATGTGATAGAACCGCGTAATACCCGTTTCCGCATCATCCGTGCATTGCAACAGTTGCAGACTAAGAAATTGAGTAACCCGGCCAAGAAGCATGGTAATATTCCTCTTTAATTAAAAATTAAAAATTGAGAATTGAACATGAAGAATTTAAATATAGGAATATTCCTTTCCTTGCTGCTGATGGTGGGTTTATGTTCTTGTGGAGAACGGAAATCGAACACCAAGCTGGTACTGAATGAAGTGCTGATTGAAAATGAAAGCAATTTTCAGGATGATTACGGAATACACAGCGCATGGATCGAAATATTCAACAGATCATTTGGTAGCGCAGACCTTGCCGGTTGTTTACTGAGAGTGAGCAGCCAGCCTGGCGACACTGCTACTTATTTTATCCCGAAAGGTGATGTGCTGACTTCAGTCAAACCTCGCCAGCACGCTTTATTCTGGGCAGACGGTGAGCCTAACCGTGGTACTTTCCATACTAATTTTACGCTGAATGCCACAACCGATAATTGGATTGGATTGTATGACTCAGGCAAAAAATTATTGGATCAGATAACCGTTCCGGCAGGCACACTGCAAGCAAACCAATCATACGCACGTATCAGCGATGCGGCAGATGAATGGGAAGTGAAAGGTGCCAGTGCAGACAAGTATGTGACTCCGAGCACCAACAACAAGACCATCAACAGTCATGCGAAGATGGAGAAATTCGAAGAGCACGACGGTAATGGTATCGGTATGGCTATCTCTGCCATGAGCGTAGTATTCAGCGGTCTTCTTTTACTTTTTATTCTCTTCAAATGTGTAGGCAAGATATCTGTCAACCTGAGCAAACGTAATGCCATGAAGGTAAAAGGTATCACCGACAAGCAAGAAGCCAAAGAAAAGAAATTGGGTGAGGCTCCGGGCGAAGTATTCGCTGCAATCGCTATGGCTATGCACGAAATGCAAAGCGATGTACACGATGTGGAAGAAACCGTCCTTACCATCACCCGTGTAAAACGCAGTTATTCACCGTGGAGTTCTAAGATTTATACCTTGCGTGAAACTCCCCACAAAAAGTAAGTCACCAATAAAAAGATAAAACGATGAAAGAATATAAATATAAGATCAACGGTAACGTATATAAAGTTGCCATTGGAGATATAGAAGATAATATCGCTCATGTTGAAGTGAACGGTACTCCTTACAAAGTGGAAATGGAAAAAGCTCCGAAAGCTGCCGCTAAACCGGTAGTTCGCCCTGTAGCAAAGACTCCTGCTCCGGCACCGGCTCCGGTAGTGAAACCTGCTGCCGCCTCTACTGGGAAATCGGGTGTCAAATCTCCGTTGCCTGGTGTAATCCTTGATATCAAGGTAAATGTTGGCGATGCCGTAAAGAAAGGACAAACCATCATTATCCTTGAAGCCATGAAGATGGAAAACAACATCAATGCCGACAAAGACGGTAAGATTACCGCTGTCAATGTTAGTAAAGGAGAATCTGTTCTTGAAGGTACTGACCTTGTAATTATTGAATAATATGGGAGATTTTATTACTTTTATTGGAAACAATCTTGCCGATTTCTGGACTTATACGGGATTTGCCAACGCAACTTTCGGGCATATCGCAATGATCCTGATAGGCTTGATATTCATATACTTGGCCATTGCCAAGGAATTTGAGCCGATGTTGCTCATCCCCATCGGTTTCGGTATTTTGATTGGCAATATTCCTTTCAACATGGAAGCCGGACTGAAAGTCGGTATCTATGAGGAAGGTTCTGTACTTAACATTCTGTACCAAGGAGTTACCTCCGGATGGTATCCGCCGCTCATCTTCTTGGGTATCGGTGCAATGACGGACTTCTCGGCATTGATTTCGAACCCCAAGCTGATGCTGATCGGTGCTGCCGCCCAATTTGGTATCTTTGGTGCATACATGACTGCCCTGGCCATCGGTTTCGACCCGATGCAGGCCGGTGCTATCGGCATCATCGGTGGTGCGGACGGTCCTACGGCCATCTTCCTGTCATCCAAGCTGGCACCTAATCTGATGGGGGCAATTGCGGTATCAGCCTATTCGTATATGGCATTGGTACCGGTTATCCAGCCGCCTATCATGCGCCTGCTTACCACCAAGCACGAACGCTTAATCCGTATGAAACCACCGCGTGTTGTTTCTCATACAGAAAAAGTAATGTTCCCTATCATCGGTTTGTTACTTACTTGTTTCCTCGTTCCGTCAGGTTTACCTTTGCTGGGTATGCTATTCTTTGGCAACCTGTTGAAAGAAAGTGGTGTGACACGTCGTTTGGCAGAAACGGCCCGTGGTCCGCTGATTGATACAATCACTATCTTGTTAGGACTGACAGTCGGAGCTTCCACTCAGGCTTCAGAGTTCCTGACCACCGACTCTTTATGGATTTTCGGTTTGGGAGCCTTCTCCTTCATCATTGCAACAGCATCGGGTGTAATCTTCGTGAAGTTGTTTAACTTGGTATTGGGCAAGGATAATAAGATCAATCCGCTTATCGGTAATGCCGGTGTATCCGCCGTTCCCGACTCGGCACGTATATCTCAGGTGATCGGTTTGGAATACGATCCTACCAACTACTTGCTGATGCACGCCATGGGTCCGAATGTGGCAGGTGTGATCGGTTCCGCCGTAGCAGCCGGTATTTTGCTTGGATTCTTGATGTAATTTCAATTCATTGAACCCTAATAAAAGTAGGAGAAAATAAAAGTAGTTTTCTCCTACTTTTATTTTCTCCTACTCACAATCCCCCACATGCCGTCCGGCATGTGACACAGGAACATTTCCGGTTACTTAATAAACCAACTTCACATTATCAATCCACATCGTATTTCCGGGAGAACCAATAAAAGCACCACCATGACTGGATGAAAATTGCAGTATCATGTGCGTAGGCGTTTCATCAGCTGCCGCCCATCCTGTTTCTTTAATCAAGACACTCTCCCCTTTACTGTTTCTCGTATAATCTCTCTCCCTCAATCCCATCGTTTCAGGATGATAAGATGGATGCTTGGTTATATCACCATACAATACTTCATAGGTAGCGTCATTTACCCAACCATCCGAGTCCTTATCATACTTCACCACCATAGTCCCCACTCTCTTCGCCGTAACATTTCCTTCAGCATCCTCCATACGTTTTTGCAGAAAGAAAACAGTTATAGCACAATCCTGTCCTTCCACCTGCCCTTTCTTACTAAAGCCTGTCAGACGGATACGGTTTTTCTCACCCGACATCTTTACCTTATAATCATAACGGACAGCTTTGGGACGTTGAGTAAAAGGAACCCCCCAATTCATATTCTTCTCGGCATTCTTGGTACCGGTTATAGGTTCCAGCATATCCCCCAAATAAATGGATCCGGCCGCCAATACAGTAATATTCACCATCCCCAATACTTTGACACTCTCTATATGCGTTTCCAGACGAGCGCAATATCCATTGTCCCGTTTATCCCTATAAACAGAGTTGTTTGTTTTAACAATCCCCACCACCTTGGCCATCACATTAGAGGTTCCCCACGGAGACCCTCCCATATTCTTGTAAGGTTTGTTTCCATCTATTTCCTTTGTAGGACCTATCTCATAAAGAAGTTTGGTATTGCCACCTATCACACCGGACTCATGAACCTTACGGATTATCCACTGATCCATATCTCCATATTTTATAGGTACCACCTTTTCCTGGGCAAAGCCATACAACGGCGCTACAGCCAAAAGAGCAGCGACCGATAATCTGCCATAATATTTCATACCCTTCGTTTTTATTGTTGTTTAGAACCGACAAAGCTATAAAAAAAAGTGGCAACTTCACAGCTGCCACTTTTAATAAAGAAAAATAGACTATATTTTCTTCTTAATTTACCAAAAAGAAATCATTAATATACTCTATATAGTAACCATGCCTTTTGGAAATCGTCACGGTTAGGATATTTTGCCTTAAACTCCTCTTTAGCCTGAGTAGCCTGTGCACGATCGTCGTATGAAGATGCTATAACACGATACATATTTCTTTCAGCATTATAAACCACCTTGGCACTATAACCCTGACCATCCAAATATTGCTTCAAACCTTCCGCATTCGCTTTCACACCAAAGCTACCGCACACCACACTATATGCTTTCAAGCCGTTACCTGACACCAATTCCACTTTTTCTTCGCGAACCGGACCGGCAACAGGAGCAGTTGTCACGGGAGCAGATACTACCGGAGCAGCTTCAACCGGAGTTGCTTCAACCTGGTCGGCAGGAGCTTCGGCCAATTCCTGTTGTTTTGCCTTTTCGTATGCCTTCTTGTAAGCGCTTTCGCTAGATTTACATGAGGAAAATGCCAAGGCTACGCACAATCCCATACCCAACACAACTAATTTTTTCATGATTACTCAGTCTTTTATAAATTAATACTCTAGTTTAATTCCATTATATTGGTGCAAAAGTAGCAATATATCAACAGCTTTCGCATCAAGGACGGGGTTAAATTTAGTTAATCGGAGAAGAATCTCCTATTTCTATTCAAAAATAGACAAAATAAACAACAACATTCAGTTTTATTTGTTAGATTTGTAAGGTACAAAAAACAAAAAAACTATGAAAGGATTAAGTATTTTAGCTGCATTCCTGGGCGGAGCCGTAGTTGGTGCAGCAGCAGGTATTTTATTTGCTCCTGAAAGCGGAGAAGACACTCGTAGCAAGATTGCTGATGCTTTACGCAAAAGAGGTATCAAACTAAGTCGCACAGAAATGGAAAATCTGGTCGATGAAATTGCAGCCGAGGTAAAAGAATAAGCAACCCCACAAAAGTGTATTGTCATTCCGGACCTAAAATCCAGAATGACAATAATTTTTAAACCAAAACTCCATGTATGTTTGCAAACGATGAAAATATAGATAACCTGCAACAACTTCTGGCAGAACTTAAAAAGTACGCCGAGTTACAAAAGGATTATGTAAAGCTCCATTTGGTAGAAAAACTGACCATACTGATATCAACCCTCATTCTCGTCTTTATATTATTGATATTAGGCATCATCGCTCTTTTCTACCTGTCATTCACATTGGCCTATGTGCTCGAACCTCATGTGGGTGGGCTTATGGCCAGTTATGGAATCATAACCGGATGCATTATTCTGCTGATTCTGTTAATCGTTTTATTCCGCAAACGGCTGATTGTCCAGCCCATGGTAAATTTCCTTGCCAACCTGCTTTTAAATGACAACTGATTATGAAAGAGAATACTCCTGATAAAACATCCATCATCACTTTGGAAGTGATAGCACAACGAAAAGCTGAGAAGTTGGAAGAAGTACAGCAAGCTAAAAAAGAAATGGCGCAAACCATCCATGAGCTTTTTGCACCTGTAGAACAAAAAGGGGGAGTAGAAGGCATTATGCAACATATCAATACCGGAATCGCCGTTTATGACGGCGTGCGGACCGGTATCAAGATCATGCAAAGAATCAGAGGATATTTCCAGAAAAAAAAGAAATAAATTAGTATTAACCACAACATTTTATCTACATGAAAAGACAGCTACTAGGTGTGGCAGCAATTTTGTTGTCAATTTCTACGTATGCACAGGACAATCCATTATGGATGCGTTATTGTGCCATCTCGCCGGATGGAACCACCATCGCATTCACCTATAAAGGTGATATCTACACAGTACCCGCCACAGGCGGCAGGGCCAGTCAGATCACGACCAACCCTGCCCACGACACCAAACCCATCTGGAGTCCTGACGGAAAAAAGATTGCTTTCGCATCAGACCGCATGGGAAGCATGGATATCTTTGAAGTAAATAAAGAAGGGGGGATTCCCAAAAGATTAACCACCCATTCGGGTAATGAGACACCGGTGGCTTATAAAGATGCCGGCCACATTCTGTTTCTAGCCAATATCATGCCGGCTGCTGAAGACGCACAGTTCCCTTCCGGGCAATTTCAACAAGTCTATGAAATAAGTACCGAAGGCGGACGCCCTGCCCTTTTCTCTTCCATGCCGATGGAAGATATCAGTATCAATCACACAGGCAATACGTTGCTTTACCAGGACAAAAAAGGATACGAGGATCCTTGGCGCAAGCATCACACTTCATCCATCACCCGCGATATCTGGCTGTGCTCTCTGGACGGAGAGCGCACTTATCGCAAGCAAACTGTTTTCAATGGGGAGGACCGCACCCCCGTCTGGGCTTCGGATGACAAGTCGTTCTACTATTTGAGCGAAGAAAAAGGCTCGTTCAATGTTTTCAAACGCGACATTGACGGTAACACATCCAAACAGATCACCCATCACACCAAACATCCGGTACGTTTCCTAAGTGCTTCCTCCAATGGAACATTATGCTATGGATATGATGGCGAAATCTACACAGTAAAAGAAGGGGCAACCCCGCAAAGAGTCCAGGTTTCCATTGTCACCGACAAGAATGACAAGGATCTCGTACGCCAGATCAGGCGGAACGGAGCAACAGAAATATCCCTTTCACCCGATGCAAAGGAAATTGCCTTCGTACTCCGCGGAGATGTATATGTCACCTCAACAGAATACAGCACGACCAAACAAATCACCAATACTCCGCAACAAGAACGCGACATTCACTTCTCTCCGGACGGAAGAAGCATTGTTTACGCTTCCGAAAGAAACGGATTATGGCAGATTTATCAGGCCAGTTTAGCCAAAAAGGAAGAAAAGCAGTTCGCTTACGCAACCGATATCAAAGAGGAAAAGCTGACTCATTCGGATATCACCTCATTCCAGCCTCAATACAGTCCCGATGGAAAAGAGGTGGCCTTCCTGGAAAACCGTACTACCATCCGTGTACTGAATCTGAAATCAAAAACTGTACGAACCGTGATGGACGGCAACTATGAATATTCATACAGCGACGGTGACCAGTGGTATCAATGGAGTCCGGACAGCAAATGGATTCTTACCAACTATATAGGCATTGGCGGATGGAACAACAAGGATGTTGCACTGGTCAACGCATCCGGCAACGGTGAAATTCATAATCTGACCGAAAGTGGATACAGTGACGGCAATGCCAAATGGGTATTGGACGGAAAAGCCATGATTTGGGAAAGTGACCGCGCAGGATTCCGCAGCCACGGAAGCTGGGGCGCTGAAGCGGATATCTATATCATGTTCTTTGACCTGGACGCATACGACCGTTTCAGAATGAGCAAGGAAGATCTTGCCTTACTGGAAGACTCGGAAAAGAAAGACAAAGAGAAGAGCGAAGAGAAAGAGAAGGCTGATCATAAAAAAGATAAAAAGAAAGACTCCAAGAAAGAGGATGACAAGAAAGAAGTAAAACCACTGGTCTTTGATCTTGAAAACAGCCGCGACCGTGTGATTCGTCTAACGGTTAATTCTTCGCGGTTGGGAGATGCTGTATTAACTCCGAAGGGTGACAAACTATATTATCAGGCAGCCTTTGAAAGCGGATACGATTTGTGGGAACACGATCTTAAAGAGAACAAGACCAAAATCGTCCTGAAAAGAGTCGGCGGCGGAGCCTTGCTTCCCGACAAGAAAGGCGAGAATCTGTTCCTTTGCAGCCAAGGTGGTATCAAAAAAGTCACTGTAGGCGGCGGTGAGACCAAGCCTGTAGAATTCGAAGCCTTCTTCGACTATCAGCCATACGGCGAGCGCGAATATATCTTTAACCACGTGTGGCAACAAGTAGAAGACAAATTCTATGTAAAGGACCTGCACGGAGTGGACTGGAAAGGTTATCGCGAAGCATACGCACGCTTCCTTCCATACATCAACAACAACTATGACTTCCAGGAAATGCTGAGCGAAATGCTGGGCGAATTGAACGGCTCACACACCGGAGCACGTTATTATTCAAACGGTCCTGCACTATCCACAGCGGCTCTAGGTGCATTCTATGACGAAACATACGATGGTGACGGACTAAAAATCAAAGAAATATTGGCCAAAGGTCCGTTTGCCGTGAAAAAGACCGATGTCACTCCCGGTTGCATCATCGAAAAGATTGATGGCAAACCCATCGTGAAAGGACAGGACTACTTCCCGCTGCTGGAAGGCAAAGCCGGAAGAAAAGTGTTACTGGGCATGTATAATCCGGCTACCGGCAAACGTTTTGATATCACCATCAAAGCTATCAGCACAGGTGAACAAAGCAACTTACTGTACAAACGTTGGGTAGAACGTTGCCGCAACATAGTCGACAAGTCATCCAATGGCCGCATAGGCTATGTACATGTAAAAGGCATGGACAGCCAAAGTTTCCGCGAAGTATATAGCGAAGTATTGGGACGCTGCCGCAACAAGGAAGCGATCATTGTAGATACCCGTCACAACGGCGGCGGCTGGTTGCACGATGATTTGGCCACTTTATTAAGCGGCAAGGAATATCAGCGTTTCGTCCCACGCGGACAATACATAGGCAGCGACCCGTTCAACAAATGGCTCAAGCCATCCTGCGTATTGGTATGCGAGGACAATTACAGTAACGCACATGGTTTCCCATGGGTTTACAAGGAATTAAAGATAGGCAAACTGATTGGCGCTCCGGTTCCGGGCACAATGACTGCCGTATGGTGGGAAAACCAAATAGATCCGAGCATTGTGTTCGGTATCCCTCAAGTGGGCTGTATGGACATGCGCGGACAATATGCTGAGAACCATCAGCTTTCACCGGACATAGAGATCTACAACGCTCCGGAAAAAGCACTGAAGGGTGAAGACCAGCAGCTGGAGGCAGCCGTACAGGAAATGCTGAAAACAGTGGGAGAAAAGAAATAGGACTCTCTCCTCCTGATAAAAAGAAAAGGGTGTCAAAACGCAACCTTTGAGGAAAAGGACTTTCCAGCTGAGACTTGACACCCTTTATCAACCATAAAAAGAGCCGTATCAACTCTACTTCCGAGTAATGATACGGCTCTTTTCTATTGACCGGTTACCATCCGTAACTTTTTCAGCATGCTCATCTTTACATTATTCCCTGCTTTTCAGCCTCAACCCACTCAGACACGCATGCAAGTTAACGCCACATCCCGGTATGAAAAACACCACTTCCGGCAAGGGGTGGAAATGCGTACAGTGTTCGGTGGAAATGTGTACAGCAGGCGTTGGAACACCGTCCAACAGTCGCTGGACGGTTGAAAGAAAAAGCCTCATGCGATATTCTTTCAAGTTGTTTCCGGCATCGCATCAGCTTATCTTGCCCTTTCTTTCCAGAGGCGCGTCATATCTTCCAAGGTCTTTCCTTTTGTCTCATCAAGGAGAAGGTGAAGCAGATTGTTGCCGACGAGCTGGAGCGCATTGCCAACGACGAGAACCGGAAGCATCTGTTGCAGCAGAAATAATATATATCTGTTTATAAATATGTGCCGGCGAAAAGAGAAAAAAGCCTTTATTTTCTTTTCGCCAGCATTATTTTTGTACTTTTGTTGCATATAATATAGCGCAAATGGATATAAATCAGAATTATAGAGAAGCAGTAAAGATCATAAAAGAGGCTATTCTACGCAGCCAGTACCGTGCAGCCGCATCGGTGAACAAGGAACAGCTATCTCTTTATTATGGCATCGGACGTTACGTGTCGGAAAATTCTCGTACAGGCTTTTGGGGAAAAGGTGCAATTGAACAAATATCTTCTCTGTTGCAAAAAGAATTGCCGGGGCTAAGGGGATTCTCAGCAACAAGCATAAGAAATATGCGTATTTTTTACGAGGAGTGGGATAAGGTTTTAAATCATCAGCCGTTGGCTGATGATTTGGTGTTGAATGAAAAATTGCTTCTTGTAGAAATTCATCAGCCAGTGGCTGATGAATTCAATTGGGCTGATTTCCTTTCAATCGGTTTTAGTCATCATACCGAAATAATATCCAAAGCTAAGACTTTGGAAGCAAGGCTATTTTATATACATGAGTGCGCTACTCGCTATTGGAGTAAATACACTTTAAGGGATTATTTAAAAGCAGACCTCTACAGCCATCGGGGAACTTTACCTAACAATTTCGCACAAACATTGCCTGATACTAAGCAAGCTCTAAAAGCTGTTTGTTCATTTAAAGATGAATACTTGCTTGATTTCATCAATGTGGAGGAACTGAATGAGCAGGAAGAGGATTTAAACGAAAAGATAGTAGAAAAGGCGATTGTTGCCAACGTAAAGAAGTTCATTATGACCTTTGGGCAAGATTTCAGTTTTATAGGCAATCAATATCGCATGGAGGTTGCAGGAGAAGAAATGTTCATTGATTTGCTCTTTTTCAATCGGGAGCTTAATTCCTTAGTCGCAGTCGAGCTGAAATCCGGGAAATTCCGTACATCTTATTTGGGGCAGTTGAATACTTATCTATCCGCCTTAGATACATATATCAGAAAGCCGCACGAAAATCCCTCTATCGGCATAATCCTTTGCAGGGAAATGAATCAAACCTTTGTAGAGTTTGCTGTTCGTGATTATAACAAACCGATGGGGGTTGCTACATACCGTGCTTCTAAAGATATGCCGGAACGACTTCGTAACGCTCTGCCAGACATTGAGGATTTGAAAAAGCTATTGTAAGGTAAAAGCCTTGTTTTTTTGGCAGGTAATTGCCTTTTGTTATCTTTGCATAAGAAGCCCACCACTAAGCGAATTTCTTCGTTTTTTTTGTTACTATTTTGTTACCCACTGTTAGTAATATGCGGGCTTCTTCTTTGATAATCAAAACAATACACCAGTCAATATATAATATGTGGCAAAACAACACCTAATTTGAGCAAATTTCGCCTTTTGAGCAATTATCCGAATGTCACTTTTCTTCTGCTGCCACAGAAAAGAAGGCAGAATGGCTGACCGCTCATGAAGATTTTCAATTATCTGAAGGAACACACACGTTATAAATTATAAATCAACAAGATAAATTAACCAAGACAAATTCTCCGCAAACTAAACATTCCCTCAAATGCCAGCAGAAAAGGTACTTTGTATCACATAATAAAGTTGGAATAATTTATTTTTGAGCACCCATTAGTGAGGGCAATGCCCTCACTAACACCGATGCTACCACCACTAATAAGCAGTTCATTATAAGCAAGTTAAAGCAAAAGTGAGGGCATGAGGGCATTTTTGCGTCCAACTTTCTATTGATACGCCAAATTCAAAGCTTAAATGCCAAAGCTGTGATAAGACGAAACCTGTCACAGAATTTGAGTGGCGCCCGGTAAGGGGGGCATCGCATCAGCTTATCTTGCCCTTTCTTTCCAGAGGCGCGTCATATCTTCCAAGGTCTTTCCTTTTGTTTCAGGAACCATCTTCCACACAAACAGAGCTGCAAGCACACAGATCACACCATAAAGCCCGTAGGCAAACACCGGACTGAACTCGTACATGGCAGGGAAAGTGGAAGAAACCAGATAGTTGAATATCCACTGGAAAGCTACAGCGATAGCCACTGCCTTGCCACGAATGGTATTCGGGAATATTTCTGCAATCAGTACCCAGCAGATAGGTCCCCAGGACATCATGAAGAATGCGGCGTAAACAATGATGGACAGAACGGGAAGAATCCCTCCCACCTGGAACTCATCACAGAAGGCAACACTGAACGCACCTACCGCCATGCCGATGGAACCGACTATCAACAAAGGCTTACGGCCCATCTTTTCTACCGTGAATATGGCAATCAGCGTAAAGAGGATATTGACCACACCCATTACCACAGTCTGCATCATACCATCGCCACCGCCACCAATTTTTTCAAAAATACGCGGAGCGTAATAAAGCACCGCATTAATACCGATAGCTTGTTGGAATACGGAAAGCAAGATACCGACTACGATAACTGTCAGCCCGTATGTAAGCAGTTTCTCTGTTTTCTCGGAAGTCACCGCCTTTATCTCAGACAGAATCGTCTTCGCCTTATCCGTTCCATTCACCTTTTCGAGCACGGCAAACGCTTTATCATCCTGATGGGTCATAGCCAAATAACGCGGAGTCTCAGGAACCAAAAACAATAATATGCCAAATAATGCAGCCGGAACCGCTTCGGAAACGAACATATATCTCCAGCCGTCGGAAACAAGCACCTCATCCGGCATGCCATCTTTAATCATATAATTCACAAAATAGACTACCAACATGCCAAAGATAATAGCAAACTGGTTGCATGAAACCAATTTACCACGGATCTCGGAAGGGGCTATTTCGGCAATGTACATCGGACAAACCGCCGAGGCAAGTCCTACACCAATACCTCCGATGATACGATAAAAGTTAAAAGCAAGGATCAATGCAAACGAAGTATCTCCTTTCGGGAAAAATAAAAATTCGGGGTAATAAGACCCTAAAGCGGACAGAAAGAACAATAAAGCAGCCAGACGCAACGAATTACGACGTCCTAACCCCGAAGCAAAATAACCGGAAAAAGCACTACCAATGACACAGCCTATCAATGCGCTGGAAGCGGTCACACCATGCCAGAAAGCATCTAATCCCATGTGTTTTTGCAGAGCCTGCTCCGCTCCCGAAATAACAGCCGTATCATAACCGAAAAGTAAACCACCGAGAATGGCTATAAACACCACTCCCATCAGATAGAAATTGTTTTTCTTGTTTTCCATAATAAAAGAATTATAACAGTTTTCGTAATAAATACAATAACAAAGATGTGCGAAATTAATCATTAATACGTAATCCTATTATAATTCTCCGACCATTTTAAATCTTTTTCACATCAAGGGAAAGCAAGGTTATTTCGTCTGAACTGTTCTATGTCTTCCTTTTTTAATCCTATCTTATCCAATGACTTAGGAAGATTATGATCATTAAGATAATAACGCGGACGAATGAGATATTGTATGTTTGCCACCGACAGGCTGTCTGCCCTATAAGGCGTCTGTATCCCTGCCAAATTCAGCATGGTATGAAATACGGAAGCATTTCCCGCCACTGGTTTCTCATGATTCTGCAATATGGCTTCGTGTACTTCCACATTCTCCTCTCTATAGGCTTTGGACAGCCAAATCAGAAATGGCACATGCAACTGATAATATGACGGCACCGGGGAAGCATGTAAAAATAGTTTCCTATCATCATCAAAAATATCCTCTCCATGATCCGAAGTATAAAGCATAGCCGAAAGAGTGTTTGTCTTCTGCAACAAAGTGATCAAAGAAGCCAGAAAACCATCAGTATAACGAATGGTGTTATCGTATGCGTTCATCAAATACTCTTTGTTCTCATATTTGGCGTCTGTCAGATGATCCGGTTTAAAGACAGACATGGATTCGGGATAGCGTTCTTTGTAATTAAAATGTGATCCATAGGCATGCAACACGATAAACAATTTTTGATGGCCTGCCTTCAGTTCCTTTTCTACCAGGACCAATAGTTCGTCATCCGAAATATTGGCTCCCTCCGGAGCGTCTTTCTTGATAAACTTCCAGTCAGCCGCCTCCATTCCCAGAAAATCAATAAAAGAATGATTGGGAAGCTGATTCGAAAAAAATGCGGTATGAAATCCTGCCTCCTTGAAAGCGGTAATGATTCCTTTCTGTCTATAAAGACAGTCATAGTCTTCTGCCGAAGCTGCCGAAAGCAGCATGGGCACACTTTTATGGGTGGTATTAGACTGGGTAAGCACATCGGTGAAAGTTATCAGCCCCTCCGTTTTATCAAGTAACGGAGTCGTGTTTCTTTCATAGCCATAAAGTCCGAAATTACAGGCACGGGCTGTCTCCCCTATCACCAGTACATAAACTTCCGGATTATTTTTATCATGTGCAGCCCTGGCATTGAAGGTGAAATCCTTTGAAGTTTCCGCATATCCGGCAGTTTCGCCCGCACGTTCTGCAGCCAATACTAAATTATAGCACACATTAACCGGATACATTTCAATCTTTACCTGATAATCGCGCTGTGTCGCATAGCAGATGACAGTCAATAACATTCCCGCTGCAACGCCGGTCAAGGCATATTTACGTTGACGGCGGATAAAAGAATATTCCAGCGAATTGCTTCGGGCCCATGAGAAACCTCCCAAGGCCAAAGCAGGGATATAAACAACAAAAACGCCAATTACAGCCGGCAGCAAATTATCCAACAGCTCCATCGCCTCTCCGGAATTAGTGGTTGTCAAATTCAGGAACATATCTACCGCAATGATAGAACGCCCGAACAAGTATAGCAATACCAATTGGAATGCCGCAAAGAAAACAAACGGAAACAAGATCCAGATCGTCTTTCCGGGTTTACGCCCCCATGTCATGATCCACCCATAAACCGACACCGGCAGAACGACATTACAAATACGTGCCAAAAGTGTCATTTGCTGTTCTGTAAAAAACAATGCCACATTGGGAATGGCCAAGACAACAATGAACCATACGAACAATCGTTGTGGCTCACAACACCACTGAATAAATTCTTTAAAATGCTTCATTTATATTAAAGATAAAACCAGACTGTCCATTTTTACCAAATCCATAGTCCAGACGAACATTCACATTCTTTTTAAACTCCCAACGATAACCTATTCCATAATTAGGCAACACGCTATCCATACGCAGAGCACTGAACTTATGGAACACAGTTCCGGCCCCTATCCAAACCACAACGCCATTACGTTTCCATACATGCTGACGCAATTCCACCTGCCCCTCCATTTTATGCTTGTCACGATAACGCCCCTCGTAATAACCACGCATGGAATATGAGTTTCCCAACAGCGCCATCATGGCCCACGACGGATGGCCGAAGTTAAAAGTACCGCGGAGTTCTCCTGCCAACAATCCCCCTTCCCATACCGGATGATAATAACTGGTACGCAAATCCGTAGTACTGAAGGCATAATCGTTTCCTAGAAACCTGGGACGGAAACACTGGGTTAGATTCAAATAATATCCCTTATGGGGATTAGTCAGCACATCGCGCGAATCATACGCCAAAGAAAAGCCCACTCCATAATTAGCGGTAGTAAGATCCATCCCTTCCAGTAATTCGGGGCGTTCCATATTCTTGCCATGCACATAATCATAAGCCGCCATAGGGCCTATATATAAATTATCCGCTATCCGAAACAGGAAACTGGCTTTGATTTGTGCCTGCCAGCGATCCAAATCGGATTCATTGGCATCCACATTACCCCTATCATAGCCTATTCCCCAAAACTTGGAAGGAAAGGAATAAAAATAAAGGGTATAATCCAGCCGGTATTTGTCCTGTGGAAAAATATGAGTTCCGCGCACTCCCAGCATATAGAAACCAACAGTGGAAACATCTCCAAATAAAGATACATTAGACGGAGGAAGAAGCATGTCGCTTCTGTCGGCACGATAAAGCCCCGCCGCCACCAGTCCAAGCCCCAGTTTGGTATCCGTACTGTAATGCGGTCCGCCAATAATACTGAAATCAAACTTCTTATGATTCTTATTTTTATTAGCGTCATTAAAATAGTCCAGAAACTTTTTGAAAAAAGTCTTTTTCTGTACCATACTGTCTTTGTGTTGCGTTGTCGTATCTTCAGGCAAATAAAACAGACCACCCTCTTGTGGAACTGCCAAAGTCACATCTGCCATGCATATAAAGATTACGATCAAAAATGATATTTTCTTCATTGTAATCTATTCTTTTTTCTACTGTAAAGAAAGCCTTTGCAGTAAACATAAACTGATAAAAACAAATAAAGCAGATCTGGATACAAAGATAACCAAACCTGCTTTATTGTGACTTTTTTATATGATAAGAATCTGGTCTGAATTTATCTATTTCTGTCCTAAATACCTTATACCGGTCGCTTTTCTGTAATCAGCCAACGCAATCTTCTGCTCGTAATACGATTGGATCAGGTTTGTATATGCCTGTATCCATGTCAGCTGTGCAGAAAGCACATCCAAAATAGTCAACTTACCTTCCGTATAACTGAAAGTATTCAGATCCAAATTCTCTTCTGCCAATTTGCAGTTCTCCTCGGCAATGCTGATCTGACGGGTATTCTCTGTCAGAGCCGTCCATGCCTTCGCCACTTCTTTGCTTATCTGGTCTTGCTTATCTTGCAATGCATACTGCTTGCCCAATAAAACAGCCTTCTGTGCAGCCGTCGATTTAAAGCGGGCTCCCCAATGGAAAATCGGCAATTTAATAGAGGCATACACATTACTATTAAACATAGTTTCGCCTGAAATGTTCAGCATCTGTGTTCCCCATGTCTCTTTAAAGCCGATAGAAAGAGAAGGATTGTACTTGGCGGCAGTCAGACTCACCTGTCTTTTCTGATAGTCCACATCCAATTGTGAGATAGCATAGTCGGGACGCACATTCAAGGCTGTTTCCGCTCCTATAAAGGCAGGCATGGGCAATACGGTAGAAATAGAATCCGTCAAATCCATTTCGGCCAGCGGTTCCAGCCCCATCAGTACATTCATATTCTGCAAGGCGACCTGATAAGACTGATAGCTGCCGGAACGTTGCAGTTCGGCCTCCTTCAGACGGGTCTGCATCTGAATGAGATCCGTCTTACTGATGTAGCCGTCATCGTACTTGTCTTGCAGCACTTTGGTCAACTGCTCAATAATCCGCACATACTGACACATCGTTTCATACATTTCTTTTTGTGCGGCTGTTCCCCAATAGCTGGCTTCAGCGGCATAGATAATATTATCCGTTGTCAAATCCACCGACTTATCCGCCATCCGGGTCTGTATTTGTGAAGCCTTGTAATTGTGATAGATACTTCCACCGGCATAAACAGGTTGTGACACTCCTACTTCGGCACTGTATGAATCGTGCTCCATAGGAACAGCCATCCCCCCGAAATCCATCTCGTACTTGTTGATACGATACTGGTAACTTCCCGTTGCGTCAACTGCCGGAAAGAAAGCGGTTTTTGCCGCTTTCATGGCCTTCTGCATGGCAGTACGTTGCGCCACGCTTTGTTTTAAGGTTTGGCTATAGTCCAGTACCTTTTGTTCAAAGGTAGAATAATCCACGACAGTCTGAGCCGAAAGCGTACCGGTCATGCAAGCCATACCTATAATATAGATCATCTTAGTTTTCATTATCTGTCTGCTCTGATTTTAAAGAAAATACAATAAGTTACCGGAAGAACAAAAATGGTCAGTACCGTCGATACGAACAAACCACCCATAATGGTAGCCGCCATACCTGCGAACATGGCATCGCCCAGCAAGGGAAGCATACCCAGAATGGTAGTCCCCGAAGCCATGGTCACCGGAACAATACGTGTCTTGGTAGCCTCGACCACAGCAGACACCGCACCCTTTCCATCCTTCAACTGAAGTCCGATCTCATCGACCAGCACAATGGCATTCTTGATATTCATACCGATCAATCCCAACAGACCGAGAATGGCAAAGAAATCCAATGACTTACCAAACAAGAGCAAGCCCCATACCACACCGATAAACACCAGCGGCAACATCAGCATAATCAATACCGGCTTACGGTAGTTGCTGGGGAAAAGGAACAGCAGAACCACATAAATCAACAGGAAGGTCAGCGGAATATTCTTCGCCAATGCAGCGTTACTTACATCCTGTGTTTCCTGCTCGCCGAAATATTTCATTTTATATCCTTCGGGCAACTGCATCTGCTCTTGTACGGCAGTCAGCACCTGTTTGAACGCAGCCATCGTATTGGCTCCACGTTTCGGCTCACATTGCATCATCATGCAACGCTCGCGGTTGAAGCGACGGACTACATTATAATCATATCCCAAAGAGAAATTATCAATCACCTGCTCCACCTTCACGGAATTTCCTTTCGTGCTGAATACAGGCACACTCTTCACGTCATTCAAGTTCATTGTCTCCACATCCTCGTCTTTCAACAAAATAGGCAAGGAGACATCTCCCTCACGGTATTCACCCAAAGGCAGGCCATTGGTGGCCGTACGGAATGAATTGGCAACCTGCTGACGGGTAATTCCCAAACGCAAACCTTTCTGTTGAGAGAACATCGGCTTCCATACGGGAACCTTATCTCCCCAGTTGGAACGGATATCCGTCACCATATCACACTGGCGGACTATCTCTTTCGCCCTTTCAACCAATGCTGTCAGCGTATCGGGATTCTCGCCGATAAAACCGATCTCAATAGCAGCCTCAGGCACCGGAGACAATGCAAAAAGTGCCGAACGGGTAATGATATTGGGGAAGTTCTGAGTCATGTGCTCATAGAACTGCTGTTCCACTTCGGCCGCATCCTCAGGATTTTTGGTTTCCACCATCACATTGGCATAATTGGACTTCGGTCCGAAAGAGGAGCTTGCCAGATAGTAACGCAACGGAGTACCGCCCAATGTCACCGAGTATGATTTAACTTTCTCATGATTCTTCAAGTAGTCCTCCACTTTCATCACATCCTGATCTACCGCATGAATACTGAATCCCTCAGGGAATACCAGATCGGCACGGAAATAAGGCTTGTTCATTTTCGGGAAGAAACTCTGAGGCATAACAGCCATAATGACCAAAGAAAGCACCAAAGTCACAAAGACAGTGGTCAATGTCACAAAACGGCGCTTGATAAGCAACGTCAGGAACTTCTCGAACTTATGATAGAGTTTAGTATCATAGGGATCTTTCATGGCACCGCCGGGAGCCGCTTCTTTCAAAATGAAATTACCGAAAGTAGTAGTCTGACACAAAGCCAGAATCCAGCTCAAGCCTAATGAAACCGCCAATACAATAAACAATGGTTTTACAATCTCGGCCACGGATGCCGGAGCCAGATACAAAGGCAGGAACGAACAGATGGCTATGAAAGTCGCACCCAGCAACGCCCACTGCGGCTTGAGGGCACCGTCTATCAATGACTGATAACGTGACTTTCCACGTTTGATGCCTATCTGCGCATTATCTGTCACCACAATGGCATTATCCACCAGCATACCCATAGCGATAATAAATGCCGCCAATGAAGTACGGTTCAGTCCTACCCCCCACATCAACATAATAAGCAAGGTACCACCTACCGAGAAAAGCAACGAACTGCCGATCAGCATACCGGCACGCGACCCCATCACCACAAAGATAATCAGGATGACAATAACCAATGACTCTATCAAGTTCAGAATAAAGCCATTATTCGCCTCATCGGCAATCTTGTCCTCAGGATAAAGCGAGGTCAGCTCAATGCCGATAGGCAACAATTGCTCTATTTCCGCCAACTTCTCATCCACCGCTTCACCCACGGCTACCACATTATCCTTTGCTCCACTGGCTACACCTATACCGATGGCACGTTTTCCATTGACACGCATCAAAGTTGAAGGCGGATCATAGTATCCACGCTCCACCGTTGCAATATCCCCCAAACGTACTTCCCGTCCGTCCTTACTGATAATCAACTGGTTCTCTATATCTTCCAGACTGGTATAGGTTCCTTCCGTACGCAAGCGCAACTGATAAATTTCGGTCGCTATATCTCCCGTATTCACCTGTATATTCTGCTTCTGCAAAATGCCCATGATCGAAGTGGGATCAATCCCCAACGCCGAAAGCTTGGAGGTAGATATCTTGACATTGATCACTTCGGTCTGTTCCCCGTATAACATCACTTTCTGCACCCCCTCAATCGGAGTCAACTGGGTACGTATGCGTTGCGCCCAGTCACGCAAATCGGTATATGAGAACCCGGCATCGGCTGTCAAGGCATAATAAATGCCATACACATCCCCAAAGTCATCATTCACCGTAATGGTAGACGCCCCGCTGGGCAACTTGGGCTGTATATTCGCCACCTTGCGACGTAACTCGTCCCATTTCACCGGCATATAGTCCGGATCAATCGTGGGCTGAAGTTCGATAGAAATCTTGGACAGTCCGAAGTAAGACTCCGATTTAATCTGATATACATCCGTCATGGACTGGATTTCGCGCTCAATCGGTTCTGTAATCAGCTTCTCCACTTCGTGCGGATTCGCTCCCTGATACTGGGTAACCAATACCGCGGTCTTTATCACGAAAGGCGCATCTTCTTTCTTAGGCAGCTTAAAGAAGGAGATAATTCCGCCTATCAGCAAAACAGCCAAAAAGAAATAGATAACCTTCCGGTTCTCCAAAGAATATTTTGGAATATTCATGATCTGCTCTCTCCTTTTTTATTCAGTTAATATTTTTACTTGCTGACCATCCACCAGATAAGAAGCTCCGGCAGAGACCACCTGTTCACCCGCTTTCACGTCTCCGGTAACAATCAAGTCATTACGTCCTACAATAGTACCCTCGTCGTTGACTTTGCGTTGTTCCACTTTCTGCGTGGAGGGATTATAAACGAACACTTTCTTACTGTTCAACGTATTGTCAAACACCACAGCCGACAAAGGCACCGTAATTCCTTCTTTCACCACCTCGTTCTCAATATTGACAATGACCCGGCATGAGAACCCTACGGATACCTGATATTTTTTCAAATCAAATTCAGGATCATCAATGTAGAGGAACACTGGTACTCCGGCACCATCGGGAGAAGCCTCTACATATTCCTTGACCTTTGCCTGAAACAATTTTCCCTTATAAGCATCAAATTCCACATAAATAGTCGCTGGAGAAGTGACGTATGAAATATTCGTTTCAGGGATGGTGAACTCCACTTGCAGTTTAGCGGGATTGATCAGACAGACCACCCCTTGTCCAGGCTGTACACGCTGATAGTTTTCAACGTATTTTTTTTGTATGAAACCATCAAACGGAGCACGCAGCTTGGTATCATTCAATGTGTTTTGCGCATTTTCGAATGCCGACTTGGCATTGGTGTACGAAGCCTGGGTGGTTTCAAACTCTTGCATGGAAATGGCGTTCTTAGCCAACAGCTTCTCCGCGCGCTGCATCTGTGATGCCGCTTTTTGGAATGAGGCCCTCTTGGCATCATAATCCAGTTTGTAGTCAGTAGGATCTATTTCGGCCACCACCTGCCCTTTCTTCACCCGTTGTCCTTCGAGTACGTTCATTGCTACCAGCGGACCGGACATTTTAAATGCCAAGTCACTGAACTGATCAGGCGACACAACACCTGAATACGATTTTTCGATCCTGCTTAACGAGGTCACTTCCGCCAGTTTCACGGGACGGGGACCACGTTCTTGCGCAGGTTGCTGTCCACAAGAACAGAACACTGCTACAATCATTGCCATAATAGACAAATTTTTACCTTTCATACTGTTAATCTTCACTATTAGTTTTCGCTGCAAAGTTCTTATAATTATTAGAGGCGTACAAGTGCCAGTAGTAAGATATATTAGTCTATTTTTAAGCATTTTCTTTGTTATCTGCTTTAACTGCCCTATATTTGTGGTGCATAATCAAAATTTTCTTTATTTTTATGAAGTACGTAGATGACATTAACCTATTTAAACCCAACAAGGATTTCGTAGCAGAAATTGACATGACAGGTTCGTTAGGGCGTATTTACCATTATCCGCAACGAATGAACGGCTGCCTGTTCCTTCTGTGCCTGCGAGGTGAATGTGACATAACGATTCATCTGTCCGAATACAAGATACAAAAGAACGACATCGTCACCATTCTGCCCGAAACCTTTGTGCATGTTCACCGGCAAAGTCCCGACTGCCGTTTGTACATGGTAGGATTCAACAAAGAATTGCTGAACGGAATAAACTTCTTCAATTCCACCATGAATTATCTTTCAGCATTGATTGACACGCCCATTATCCCTCTGCGTCCCGAAATAACGGAGTTGTTTCAAGACTACTTTATGTTACTGATAAAAATGAAGCGTATAGGGAGCAAGCCCAATAAAGACTTGATCAGTACCATTTTTCTTTCCATATTACACGGTGTAGGCAGCATCCATCAAAACACCAGTGTAGCCACACGTACTTTCAATCGTGGAGAAGAAATTGTAAAACGCCTGGTCCAATACATCATCAAACATTATACCAAGGAACGGAGTGTGGCTTTTTATGCCGATCTGCTTCATATATCCCCCCAGCATCTCAGCACTACTGTTAATAAAGTTACAGGGAAGACCGTTACAGACATCATCGCCAAACTGGTGATAACGGATGCGGAAGCTAAATTGAAATCCACCGACCTTACCATTCAGGAAATAGCCTATTCACTTAATTTCCCGGACATCTCTTTCTTTGGAAAATATTTTAAAAGATATACTGGCATGTCACCGAAACAGTATCGGGAAAACGGATAGTGAAAACAGGCTCGTCACACGTTAGTATGTGTAAGGCCACACATTAGTACGTGTGAGCTTACACATACTAATGTATAAGCCTACACGTACTGACGTATAAAAGCATACATCCGGAGACACCTTATTCCTCTATAAAAAGCTATAAGTTTTTCGGTTTATAAATGGCGTTCCACCAAGTCGCATCATCCTGCAACCACTTGGCAAACCAGGCAAAAATCGTGTTCTGCCACTGGATTCTCTTGCCATAATCCACTATATGATGATCTTGTCCCGTTACCGCCACAAAAGCCGTTTCGCGTCCCAGCAACTTCAGTGCCGTAAACATCTGGATACTCTCTCCCACCGGCACATTCACATCCGCATCACCATGCAGGAACAGCAAAGGCGTATGTATCTTGTCCGCATTGAACAACGGACTTTGTTTTACAAAAAGATCAGGATTGCTCCACGGATAACTGTTCGCCATGGAAACTTCACTATACGAATATCCCCAATATCCTTCCCCCCAGTAACTGGTATGGTCACTGATGCCGGCATGAGAGATGGCCGCTGCAAAAATATCGGTCCGCGTTTGCAAGTATTGTGTCATGAAGCCGCCATAGGACGCACCTATACAACCTATTTTCCGGTCATTGACAAAAGCATGCTCTTTACAAAACTGCTTGGTACCTTCTATGATATCCTGTGCCACCCCTTCCCCGGCTGTATTGACGTGGCGGGCGGAGAATTCCTGTCCGAAACCGGTGGCACCGCTAGGTTCTATCACATACACCACATAGCCCAATGCCGCGTATGCATGATGCGGATAACGGCTTTCGAAATTACGGCTGACCGGACTGCATCCACCATAATAATTCACTATCATAGGATATTTCCGGTTGGCGTCAAAATGAGGCGGCAGGTAATAACGGCCATAAATGGTGTCACCACGCGAATTGGTAAAACTCCAAGCCTTGCATTCGCCCAGCTCCACATCTTTCAAGAGGTCCTTACTTAAATCTTCCAACAAAGAGGATTTCATCTTTTTGGTATTCAGGGTGTACAAACGGTCGGAATTTGAGGCGCTCTGTCCATAATAGGCCATAACCGGAGCATTTTGCGCCAATGAGAATGAATTGACCAAATCCTCTGAAACCTCCAGTTGCTGAATCTTCCCGTCGGCAGGATTCATCCGGTACAAACTGTAACAGTCACGGTTCTCGGCCGTGAAATAGACTTGCCCGTCGGCCTTATTCCACACGGCACGCTGTACGCTGGGATTAAAATCTTTCGTCAGCGGAGTGACTCTCTTATCAGCTATATCCAGCAAATAAAGCTGGCCGTCCGTCATACTCGGAGTCTGCCCTTCCTTCACATTTTTCCCTATTCCACCCAGCGATTCGGGCGAGCCGGATACCAACACCTGCGTTCCGTCAGGTGAAAAACGGGCTCCACTGATAAAACCATCTTTATCTATCAGCAGTTCCGCCTGCAAAGTCTGCATATCCAACCGATATAGTGAGAACAAAGTGGTAGGACGCTTGGTCAGACGGCTCCGGCTGGTCATCATCAAGAGATACCGGCCGTCATTGGAAATATCGGCAGCCCAGACATTGTGATAACCGAAAGTCAATGGCTGCAACAAACCGGTCTTCAAATCATATTTAGCCAGATAAGAACGGTTGCGCCATCCCGGCTGGCGGTCATCCGGTTCCAGGACTTCATAAATCTCTTTACGTTCTTTCGGTCCTTCCTGGGTCATGGTGAAAAGCAGGTAGTCTTCCGTAGGTGCGAACTGGAAATACCCGTCAGGCAATTTATTCACCAGCACGGTCTCTGCTCCGGTAAGCGGATCTACAACGATCAGCTGCCTGCCGTCCACCCCTGTACGGGTATAATAATAACGGTTAGAACGAGGCATCCATTGCATGTTTTCAGTACGCTCCGCCAAGACCTTACCGCTGGCAAGTTCAGTAACACGCGTACTGCCGGCCGACCGGCCACCTACACAAGTCGTACGATAATTGGTAATCAGATATCTGCCGTCAGGGGAAAGTCCTACTCCGGCAAAACGAGTTCCATGCAACACATCCGCCAAAGTATATAGCTTTTTGTTATCCTGCTTAAGTGAAATGCTTCCTTCTTGATCCGTATCCACACTCACTTTCAAGGAGTCTGTTTTCCCTGCTTCAGAAAGGTATTTAATGACTACAGAATGGGTAGCCGGCTCCAAGGTAAGTTCAGTCCCTTCCTGCTTTTCCCCATCTACATAAAGTTGGTATTTTTTCAGACCGTCAATCTTCAACTTGGCCGTGGCATAATGAGTATTCTCCAACATAAAACCCACCATGTGCAAAGCATATTCCGAATCACTTCCCGGCAGAACTCGGCCTGTAAATGAACTTCCCTGTTGCAATACGTCTACAGAAAGATGAGTATCCAACAGCCGTTCGGATACAAAAGTCCTTGCATTCACATCCACGCTGTCTACCAGAAAAGGGGTCTGTACAGCGTAGGGACCGGCATAGCGGAAAGTAGTAATGTCAATCGTCTCAGCACCTGCCATCATAGTGCAGGCAAGAGCACAGGACAATAAAATTTGTTTCTTCATATTTCTAACAATTTGTATTATACAAAGATAGTGAAACTCGCCCACATACGGATGGATTTCGCAGGAATAATGCAAACCGTTGGAATTAAAAGGAGATATGTAGATTTTACCTATATTCGTCCATTATGTGGTTTTGACCCGTTTTGGAGGAGTTAGGAAAATAAATTACTACTTATCCGTTGCCGATTTAAAGTCGAAAAATGTACGCTGAAAAGGCATTTGGATTATCCCGGACATCACTGTAAAGAACGCTGTCATGGGTGTCGGTCAGAAACCGCTTACCTTGCTGGCACTGTTCAGGGGACATAACAAGGATTTCAGCAAGCGGATCGGACTGGACCGCATCAAGGAAACGCTTGATTCCTACTTGAGGTCGTACAACTTTCCGCTTTCATCAAGGATAAGAAAGGTGTGGATGATGTCACGTTGCGCAGCCTCGACAAGAATTTTTACGATGACTTTGAACTGTTCCTTTGCAAAGACTGCCACATGATACCCAAGACCGTGCATGAACACCTGTACCGTCTGAAAAAGATGACCAAACTGGCAGTCAGCCAGGGAACACTCCGCCGTGACCCGTGCTGTCGTCTCCCCCCCGCGCTGCCACGGGTGCGGTTTGCCTGGTTGTAACAACCGGCATCTGTACGGTTTCCTTGCCGCCGAAGAATCCGGCGATACCTTTCTTCTTTCGGGTAACAGTCCTAATGGTTGTCTGTGTCGTTACAGTCGGTTTTTGATGGAATAGAAGGCTATCCGTTTTCTTTTGTTCTCGGGCCGCTTCCATTATTTGAAACAGATGGTCTTCTTTAGTTGCTAACAATGTACAAAGAGAATCTATCTGTTCGGGTTGTATGAAATCCTTGCATTGTGTACGTAATGTTTGCGGCATGGAATCAGTCCGTACAAGTCGTTCTCGATAAGTCATGGAATCCTCATCGTTCCACACCATGACGGATTCACCATAAATTACTAACGTGGTCACATAGCGGTGCGTGGTATTGATATTGTGCCGGGTTTGAAAAATAGCGATTGACTCATTCTCTATTTTCTGTACACGACTACGCTCGTGCAGAACAATAGCGACCATGCTGCCGATGATCGCCATTAAAAGAAAGTATCCTATAAATATTTTATGCTGCAAAAGTAATTTCATTAGTTTTTTGAGTTTTTAATGATCCAGATATTTACTCATTTAATATCCACAGTAAAACCACGAACAGGCTCTTTACGATGGCTATCCGTAACATGTTGAGATGCTCCCAAAAATTATATGTATCTGTCATCATTCGTTTACTCTTCCTTCACCGATTTTTTCTCGATTTCTTTTTCCATATTGTTCATTTCCTCATTGAACAAACGAATGCCTTTGCTAAGATTTGCCTTTCATTAGTTCGGAAATTTTCTTGTCACCGATGATCAGCAGTTGTCTTTGTGTGTTTTATTTTTTTATGATTAAAGCTTACAGAGGTAACTATGCAACCAATTATAATTATTGATTTACAATAGTCCATGGATTCTATTTCGATACGATTTTGCACGGAAAGTTTGTTTATAAGCAAAAATTTACTTATCCAATTTTATAAATTGATGATTTTCAATAATTCAAGTTTTAAATATTGGCTGAATAGCTACCTTGCAGAGTTGACTAAATTACTCAATCAGTTTAATACTCATGGCATACCCACCACCAGGGGCGGCTGAGATCTTGATTCTTGACTTTGAAGTTATTTTTTGTGAAGATATAATATATGCTTGAGGATTCTCCAAATAATGAGCATCTACATCATCACGGTAAATGATTGTTTCATATTGCTTGCCACTATCTAGGAAATCAAAGTTTAAAACTGATGTGTGTCCGTTTTCATTAGCCGTACATCCTATATACCAGTTTTCTCCACCCTTCTCTTTACGCGCCACTACAATGTATTGTCCCGGTTCAGCTTCCAGATAGATGCTCTTTTCCCAATCTATAGGAACATCTTTTATGAACTGGAAGGCATCCATAAAACGTGCATAATTCTCCGGTAAGTCTGCTGCCATTTGCAGCGGACTGTACATGGTCACATACAATCCTAGTTGGCGGGCAAGTGTACTGTTGACTTTGGCTTTATTGGACGGATTAAACTTGCTCAAATCCATTTCAAATATACCAGGAGTATAGTCCATGGGACCACCCTGCAAACGGGTAAACGGAAGTATAGTGGTATGTCCCGGATTTATACCTGCATTAGCTTCGTATTCTGTCCCCCGTGCACTTTCGTTTCCGATCAGGTTGGGATAGGTACGGCATAAACCGGTCGGACGTACTGCTTCGTGGGCATTTACCATGATTTTGTATTTGGCCGCTTCTTTCACGGCATAGAGATAATGGTTGTTCATCCATTGCCCATAGTGATATTCTCCGCGCGGTATTATATTGCCTACATAACCACTTTTCACGGCATTGTATCCATATTTATTCATCAGTCTATAAGCTTGTTGGATATGTCGTTCATAATTACGGATCGAACTGGATGTCTCGTGGTGCATCATCAGTTTGATGCCTTTGGAATGGGCGTAATCATTTAGCATGGCGATATCAAAATCGGGGTATGGCGTGACAAAATCAAATACATAATCTTTTGATTTTCCGAACCAGTCTTCCCATCCTATATTCCATCCCTCCACCAGAAGTTGGTCGAAACCGTGTTCAGCTGCAAAGTCAATATATTTTTTTACATTTTCATTGTTTGCCGGATGTTGACCGTGAGGATGTACTTTAGAATAATCTGTTTCTCCCAATTTGACGGATGGCAGATCGTATGTATAAGACCATTGTTTTCCACCGGCTATCATTTCCCACCATACTCCCATATATTTCACTGGTTTTATCCAGGAAACATCTTCGTAGGCACAAGGCTCATTGAGATTTAAAATAAGATTGGAAGACAATATGTCGCAAGCATCATCGCTTACAATAATAGTGCGCCATGGTGATTTTGCGGAAGTTTGCATGTGGCATTTGTGCCCCTGTGCATCAGGTGTCAGCCATGAACGGAACACCATCGCTGAGTCGTCAAGCTGTAAATGCATACACGAATAATCAACCAAGGCTGCTTCGTGAAGATTGATGTACAAACCATTGTCTGTTTTCATCTGCAACGAAGTCTGGACAGCTGTAGACGAAAAAGTAGTTTGCGAAGCATTGTTGTCAATGGATTCATTCATTTTACCTCTGATTTCAGACAAATGGCTTTCGGTATAGTTGTATTCCTGCGTGTCATAATCGCCAGCAATCCACCATGCGGTATGATCTCCCGACATGGCAAATTCCGTCATTTCATCATCAATGACGAAATAGCTCAGGTTGTGTTGTTGCGGCCATTCATATCGGAACCCAACTCCATCATCATAAACACGAAAACGAACGTTCATGAATCGTTCCGTAGATGGTTGGTGCATTTCGAACAATAACTCATTATAATGGTTGCGGATATGACTGTTCTCTCCCCAAACAGGTTGCCATGTCTCGTCAAAGGACGAGGTGGATTGGTTGATGCACTCGAAACCGTTGACAAAGTCTGGAGCATCGGCTAGTTTCAAACCCAATTTGGAGGGAGCTATTACGGTTTTTCCCTTGTAAAAGACACTATATACCGGAACTCCGTCAACGATGCTGATATAGACTGATATATTGTTTGACGGAGAACTAATGTTACCGGCATCTGTTGTGGCAGAGATGAATACCATAACTGCCACAACAATAAATCTGATAATAAGTTTAGAGATATTCATACCTATTCTTATTTATAAACGAACTGAACTGTGTTTCTGATATCAGTCGAAGAACTTCCTATCAGCACTTTGAATTTACCGGGTTCTGCAATCCATTTGTGCTGATTGTCGTCAAAGAATTTAAGGTCATCCGGTGTGAGGGTAAAATCAACTTCTACAGTTGTTCCGGGAGCAATGTTCACTTTCTTAAAACCTTTCAGTTCTTTCAACGGACGGGGAAGCGAAGATTTCTCATCGTGAACGTAAAGCTGCACGGTCTCTTTGCCCTCTATCGAACCTGTATTGGTTATAGGTACTGTAATAGTCAAAGAACCGTCCGCACTCATCTCCTTGGCAGACAACGTCGCTTTGCCATAACTGAAAGTCGTATAGCTGAGTCCGTGTCCGAATGGGAACAAAGCGGGAATTTTCTTGGTGTCATGCCAGCGATAACCTACCCAAATGTCTTCGAGATATTCTTGTTGCGGATCATTGCCTGCACTGACATCAGCACCCTTCAGGTCGTTGGCCGCATTGCCGGCCGATGCCCCCTCGATGCCGGGATAAGAAGCTTCGCCAAAGTGATGTGCACCATTGTCTTCCAGCTTTTTGGGGAACGAAAACGGCAATTTGCCACTAGGATTTATCTTCCCTGATATGACATCAACCATTGACGGGCCAATCATGGTACCCAAATACCAGCTTTGCAACACAGCAGGTACTTTGTCGAGCCAAGGCATTGCATAGGCATTACCGGAGACATTGGCGATGATGAGATTGGGATTAGCGGCAGCCAGATCTTCAATAAGCTGATCTTGTCCCCATGGCAGATTGTATTCTCTACGGTCGGTCGATTCGCAGTCCTGGTAAGCATTTTTATTCAGTCCGCCGATATAGATGACCACTTCAGCCTCTTTTGCCATAGCTACCGCTTCTTGATGTAACGAGTCGAGTGTGACCTGCGGTATAATTTCTTCAGCATCGTACATAGGACGGCCGGACTTATATCCCATAGCATATCTTACCTCCTCTCCATAAGTGGTTTGAATAGCTTTTAATGGAGTAAACATATCTTTCACCTTCAATTCGGACGAACCGCCTCCTTGATTCAACGGGCGGGTGGCATTCTCTCCTACGACCAGTATCTTCATACCTGTCCGGGGAACGAGGGGCAGAATGCCGGAATTCTTCAGCAATACGATCGATTCGTCTCCAATTTGTTTGGCTGCTGCGTAATGTTCTTCATTAGGACCGGAACCAAACGGCTTCTCGGTATTCATGGCTGTACGGAATATCAAACGGAGTATGTTGCGAACTTTGACATCTACCGTGGATTCCGGAACTTCTCCCTTCCGAATCATGTTGAGATACGGATCGGCTAGATAATAGTCATTATACCCGAAACCCGATTCGGAAGTCAGACCATTGGTGAAAGACCCCATTTCAATATCAAGCCCATTAAGGGCTGCCTGTTTAGTATTGTGAGCGCCTCCCCAGTCTGTAATTACCACACCGTCAAATCCCCATTCTTTGCGAAGTATATTATTGAGCAACAGGGAATTATGACAACAATGCTCTTCCCATATCTGATTGTAAGCTCCCATAATGCTCCAGGCTCCTCCATCCTGCACGGCACGTTTGAACGCCGGAAGATAGATTTCATAAAGAGCACGATCGGAGAGTTTTACATTGATGTTCCCCCGCCATTTCTCTTGATTGTTGAGAGCGAAATGTTTTACACAGGCCGCCACACCATTTTTCTGAAGCTCTTGTATATAGGGAACAACCATTTCACCGGCAAGGTACGGATCTTCGCCCATGTATTCGAAGTTGCGTCCGTTGAGTGGAGTGCGATAAATGTTTACACCCGGTCCCAATAACACATCTTTCTCACGGTAGCGTGCCTCCTCACCCACACTCTTCCCGTAGAGGGCGGACATGTCCGGATTCCATGTGGCGGCAAGTGCTGTCAGAGCAGGAAATGCCGTTATGGAGTCATTCGTCCAGTTGGAATATCCCCAATCATTCCAATTGATCTCGGCACGCACTCCGTGAGGACCATCACTCATCCATAGTTCAGGAATACCGAGACGGGGAACACCCGGTGACGAAAATTTGCCTTGCGCATGGCACAAAGCGACTTTTTCTTCAAGTGTCATGCGTGAAATAGCATCTTCTATACGTTCCCCTATGGGTTTGGTTTTGTTTAGATAGACGGAAGTTTCATTTTGAGCGGACACAGACAAACAACTTGTTGTCATTGCGGCCAATAGGATAATCTTTTCTATTTTCATTGCGTTATTATTTAATAGTCTGTAATGTGAGTATATGGGGGGTGAGTCCGGAAGAGCTGGCTGTTATTTCGACACTTCCGCTTTTGCCATTTGATTGGACGATAAGCAGTGCTTTTCCGTAAAAAGCTTTTCGCTTATCGGCCTTGAATGGTTCAAGCGAAACGGGTGATCCGTTGTCAACACCGGCAATGATCCCGGAACCTTTTACCTGAAAAGTGATTTCGTTTTCCGCCCAAGGACATAAACTGCCATTCTTGTCAACAATTTCTACGGTAATATAGCTTAAATCCTTGCCATCGGATGCCAGTACCTCCCTGTCGGGTTTCAGCCGGATGGCATAGGCATCTTCGGCTGTGGTGATTGATTTTCGAGCTACTTCCTTTCCTCCTCTACGGGTGATTGCTTCAACTGTGCCCGGCTGGTATTGTACATGCCATTCGGCATGATATTTACCGGTTTCCGGTCGGCGAATCCCTTGAGACTTACCATTTACGAACAGCTCGATTTCATCTGCATTATTGTAGTAAGCCCACATGTCAATTTGTTGTCCGGGCATCCAGTTCCAGTGGGGAAACAGATGCAATACGTTTATGTCGGGACGCCATTGACTCTGATACATATAATAAATATCCTTAGGAAATCCTGCAAGATCAACAATTCCGAAATACGAACTGCGCGCGGGCCATCCGAACGGTGTAGGCTCCCCAATGTAATCAAATCCGGTCCATACGAACTGCCCTGAAATGAATTCATTGCAGGAAACTTCTGCCATCATTTTTTCATGAGTAGCCCCCCAAGGGACATGGCAATTGTCGTATGAAGAACAAGCAAATGACTCTTCGAAAAAAGGTTTGTCCCATCGCTCAGGCCAAATGAACATACTGTCTGAGGGCATCCGATAATAGCCTCGTGTCATTAGTCCCGAAACACTTTCGGTGACGATAAAAGGTTTGCCGGGAAAATTGACCGGGACTTTCTCGAACCATTCATCATGATAATTGTAACCGATTACATCCAAGGCTTGAGAACGGAACAGATGATTGCCTGGGTTCGGTTCATTGCATCCTGCGGTAATCGGACGTGTTCCATCAAGTGCTCTTACCATATCGGCCAGTTTTTGGGTCAACATGGAATTGACGGACATTACCGAATCTTCACGGGCAAGCATTTCTTTGCCATGACCGAAATTAAGTATGAGATTGGCCTGTTCCAATGATAACGTATCGGCATCGGCATGACTCCATTGTTCAAGTACTTCATTTCCGATACTCCACATGATGATGGAAGGATGGTTCCGGTCACGACGGACAAGATCAGCTAAATCGCGTTCGTGCCATTCATTGAAGTACCGCGCATAATCATGCTCTGTTTTTTTCTTTCTCCACATATCGAAAGTCTCGTCCATAACCATCAGTCCCATGGAATCGCATAAGTCCAAAAGTTCGGGGGCGGGAGGATTGTGTGATACCCGTATGGCATTTGCTCCCATTTCTTTCATGATTTCCAACTGACGTTCAATTGCACGGTGGTTTACAACCGCTCCGAGGGCTCCTGCATCGTGATGAAGGCATACACCTTGAATTTTCGTTTTTACGCCATTAAGAGAAAATCCGGTCTGGGCATCAAAGGCTATATTCCGGAAACCCGTCTTCGTTTCATATTTGCTGATAGTCTTTCCGTTTGCCGATAATTCCGTCATAAGAGTGTAGAGTGATGGATTTTCCGGTGACCATAACAGTGGGGTGTTTACCGTGAGATGCAGCTCGCACGAATGGCTCGATGTTGCCTCAACCAGTATTTCCTCTTTCGCTCGGACCACTTCTTTGCCTTGTGGATCATGCAAAGTATTGACAATTCTGACTTGCTGGGATTGATTGGTCGAATTTTCAATATCTGTTGTTACAGCAATCGATGCTTTATCAGAAGAAATATCATAAGGAATAACCTGTTGCCCCCAAAGCGGTACAAAAATTCCATGTGTATTCCGTAACCATACATTTCGGAAAATTCCACATCCGGAATACCATCGTGAATTAGGTTGTTCGGCATTGTCCACTTTTACGGCTATGACATTATCCCCCGTTTTATGAAGGTATGGAGTAATGTCATAGCTAAACGAAGCATAGCCATAAGGACGAATGCCAAGAAAATGTTCATTGACATATACCGATGCATTCATATATACCCCGTCAAAATCAATAAAGATTTTATTTCCTTTTTGAAGGGTTGAAGGGGTGCTGAAATGTTTGCGATACCATCCGATACCACCGGGCAATGCTCCACCTCCCGTACCCGAGGGATTATCTTTGCAGAAATCTCCTTCTATGGCCCAATCATGTGGCAAGTCGAGTTTTCTCCATAGAGAATCGTCAAGTCCCATCAAAGCAAGATGGGTCGTATCCGTTTGTGCTTGTAACATGAAAAGCCATCCGCTGTTAAAAGCCTCACGGTCGTTCAATGAACTATCGGCCTTTGATGAGCAAGCACTCAAGAACAGTAATAAAAGGAAAAGCTGAATATTTTTAATCATGATTGTATCAGAGTTTAATGGAAATTGAATTACCGTTATATTTCACAGTTTTTCCTTTTAACAAGTAAGCATCTGCTATCGGATTCGCTGCATCAATGATGACAATATTAAAATGACGGTCCTTTTTCATTCCTTTAAAAGAACCTGTGCGGTTACCGATGGTCAGTGTTCTTGTCTTATCTTTGTATATCATAGGGATATTGGAATATAGTTCTTTTTCATAGTTGTAATTCGTGCCTTCATCTTCGTAAAGTGTAAAGTTTCCGTCTTTACCGGCATAGACCAAAATTGTCAGCGGTTCCTTTGTTTCCTCTGTGGCATACTGTATTTCTTCACCCATTGGAATGATAGAGCCGCTACGGATAAAAAGCGGTATTCTTTCATAAGGTGCTTCCACACATAGGGTCTGGCCACCGGAAATACTTTTGCCGGTATAGAAATCATACCACAATTCATTTTCGGGGAAATACACATCACGTTCTCTGACTCCGTATTTATAGACTGGAGCAACAAGAAAAGCACTACCGAACATATATTGATCTTTGAGGTTCCGGGTATGGATATCATTCGTGAAATCCATCACCATAGGACGCATAATGGTATAGTCGTCAAAATAGGTCTTGCCGGCGAGAGAATAAATGTAAGGCATCATGCGGTAACGCAATCTTGTATAACCGACGATCGATTTATAGGCCGGATGTTGTTCCGGTGCGATGTTATATACCTCACGGAAAGGCCATTGACCGTGTGCACGGAATAACGGTGCGAATGCCCCAAACTGATACCAGCGTGTATTGAGTTCACGCCATTCCTTTAAGTCTTCATTCTCTTCGAATGTTTCGTTGTATTTCTTCTGTGCTTCAACATAACGGTCTTCAACACAAAAACCGCCGATATCCATAGTCCAATAAGGAATACCACTGACTGCGAAATTCAATCCTGCGGTAATTTGAGCTTCCATATCCTCCCAACGGGTGGCTATGTCGCCACTCCATGTTGCGGTGGAGTATCTTTGAAGACCAGAAAAACCGGAACGGGTAAGAAGAAAAACCCGTTTGTTGGGATCCACCCCACGCTGTCCGTTGTAGATGGCCTCAGCGTTCATCAGGGCGTATGCGTTGAAGTATTGAGTCGATGGACCCAGGGCAGTCGGTGTAGTAAGGTCTTTTCGATACTGGATGTCTGTACAGTCGCGGATGTTGGGTTCGCTGGCGTCCATCCACCAGGCATCTATGCCGAGAGGCATGTAGTGGTCATTTATCTGGTTCCAGAACAGTTTTCGGGCGTTGGTATCGTATGCATCGTAGAATGAACCGAGGTAGCCGGGACCTACCCAGTCTTTGATGCTGTCGCGGATGGCTCCCTGATACATCCATCCGTTACGGTCGAACTCTTTGAAATGTTCGGTAGTTGCGTAAAATTTGGGCCATACCGATACCATCACGTGCGCATTCATGCCATGGATGGAATCGACCATCTGTTTCGGACGCGGAAAACGCACCGGATCAAACTCATGGCTGCCCCATGCGTTTTCGGGCCAGTGCAACCAGTCAATGACAATGTTGTCCAGCGGTATGTTCCGACGGCGGAACTCGGCCACGGTAGAGAGAACTTCCTCGCAGGTGTTGTATTTTTCGCGGCTTTGCCAATAACCCATCGCCCATTTGGGCATAATCGGTGATTTGCCGGTCAGTGTACGATAACCAGAAATCACCTCATCCATATTGCCGCCATAAATAAAATAATAATCAATCATATTCTGCATCTCTCCCCACCATGACATTTGCTTTTTGACGGAAGGATCGGTAGGCGGATAAGTGCGTAAGCCGCAGTAAGCGACACCGCCATTGGGTTTCCATTCGATTTTTACAGGTACTTTTTCTCCTTTCTTGAAGTTGACGGAGAATTTGTAACTGTTGGGATTCCATGCGGTGCGCCACCGGGTGTCAACAACCTTTTTACCACCTATGTATATCGTTTGATAACCTGAATAGTAGAGTATAAATTCAAATTCGCCTGACTCGTTGGCTTCAATCTCACCTTCGAATGTAATATATGAATTCATAAAATTAAAATTCTGTGGAAGATTGATGACATGATTAAGATCGCCGCGTATAAGATGCTCAAAATAGAGGACAGACTCGTCACGGACGATGGTTGTACCATCGGCGGCACAATAGGTTCCGGTCAAGACTCCGGTTTTACCGTTTTTATCATAAAGTTTAAAAACATCTCCCAATTGCTTATAATCATCCGGATGTCCCCAACGACATAATGAGTAACTATCCCACAGAAGACCATAATTGTGGGTGGATACTACAAAGGGGACGGATACTTTAGTATTATATTGGAAAAGCTCTTCGTTCTTGCCTTTATAATTAAATTCGTTTGCTTGATGTTGACCGAGACCATATATACCCTCGTCGTCATAAAGCGATTTGAAAGTCTGTTGTACGGAATAACCGTCAACTCCCTCAACCGTAATGGGGGTGAAAGTTCTTCCATTCTGATTCTCTTGAAGTAGCTTCTTTCCGGACTTGTCAAAGAAGGTTACTTCACCGGTGTGGTCTGCAACGATAGCCTTTATTTCAGAAGTGGCAATGCAGACATTACCATTATCTTCAGTTAGCGTAAACTTGGGTATCGTTTTCGTGGGCAATACGACAAGACTTGTATCTTTGGGGAAATCTGTTGAGGGAGTTGTTGATACACGAATGATTTTATCGTTAATCACTTTCAGACGTACCTTTCCCTGGGCGGTACGAACGATAACCCCGTCCTGCAACGAATAGTAATCGGCTGCAAATGCTCCGTTTAGTAATGGGAGCGCCAATAGCAGCAAGGCAATTCTTTTTGTTCTCATGGCAGATCTTTGATTATTAATATTGATGATGCAAAGATAACCATGAGGAATGATACCAGATGGATGTTATGTTTTCATTCGCTTGTCATTTTATTATATGGCTGTTTTAAATGTTATCAAATGGGGGTTGATTTGTTATGAATTCCCGATTGTTCCTGATATTCAGAGGGTAAAAGACCGAATTCTTCCTTAAAGTACTTGCTGAAGTATTTGGGATTGTTAAATCCTAACTGATAGGCGATTTCAGCTATTGTCAACTGACTTTCAGCTAGATATTGGGTTGCTCTTTTTAGCCTGAGTAATCTGATAAATTCAATGGGTGACTTTCCCGTCAGCATGGTTATCTTCTTATAGAAATGCACCCGGCTCATACCCATGTTTTGTGCGAGTTCTTCTACCGAAAGGTCGCTGCGGGCAATGTTGTCTTCCACATATTTCACAGCTTTTTCTATAAGTTGTTGATCCAACGAAGTAATCTCAATCTTGCTGGGAGTGGGGTCGATAAGCGTGCGGGTCATGCCTTTTCGTTTGAGTTGAATCAAACGATGCATCTTTAACGCAAGAATTTCGTTGTTGAAAGGTTTGGTAATATATTCGTCCGCTCCTAAGGTCAGTCCTTCTATAACAGATCCCATATCCTGTTTGGCTGTCAACATGATTAGTGGCGTATCTACCGTTGCCTGATCCGATTTCAAATGTCGTGTCAATTCAATCCCGTCCATTTCGGGCATCATCAGATCGGTGACAATCAAGTCGTATGTATGACGCTTGGTGTATTCAAGGGCTTCAATACCGTTGAAAGCGGTTGTTATGGTATAAATTTCACTGAATTCATCTTTGAGAAACTCAATCAAGTCTCGGTTGTCGTCAGCGAAAAGTACGTGGGGCTTATCATTTTTCTTATCATTCGGTTCGGCATTCGGGCATGAAGCAGGCACGGTGTCCGTTTCCGGGGTGTTAAGAGATGAATGAAGAGCTTCTATGTCTTTGGTGCATGGACGGAAGGGCAGAATGACTGTAAACAAAGTACCTTTCGGAGTATTGTCAGACACTTCAACCGAGCCACCGTGTAACTTGGTGTATTCATAGACAAGGCTTAAACCGATTCCCGTACCGGTACTCAGGTCTGACTTGTCTTCTCCCTGATAGAATCTTTCAAATATGTGAGCTTTGTCTTCATCGGAAATGCCCCTGCCATTATCGGCAACGGATATACGGACATACGTGTCTTCTATACCCAACTTGACGGTGATGTTTCCACCTTTGGGGGTATATTTGACAGCGTTAGACAATAAGTTGACGATTATTTTGGTGAATTTGTCGTTGTCGTAACTCATGTCAAGTCTGTTGTGGGGTGTTTCGAAGTTCAAGGAGATATCCCGGTGTTCGGTCAGTTCGTTAAATGAATTGCAGGCTTGACGGATTGTCGTGATTATGTCGCCTTCGGACAGATGCAATGTCAATCCAGCCATTTCGTTTTTACGGAAGTCCAGCAATTGGTTTACCAAGTACAATAGTCTGTGCGCATTCGTCTTTATGGTATGAAGCCTATGCAAATTCCTGCCTTCCGGATTTTCTTTGAGCATAGACTCTACAGGCGCGAGTATAAGGGTCAAAGGGGTACGAAGCTCGTGACTGACGTTGGTGAAGAACTTGAATTTTAATTGATTGAGTTCTTCGGTCTTTTTATCCAGTTCTTCTTTTTGCCTTTGGCGTAATTGAGCGATGGAACGGCGGTGAAAGTAAGCCACGCAACCGATGACTGATAATGTTATTAAAAACAAGTATAGAAGTTTCGCCCACCATGTGGCCCACCACGGTGCGGTAATCACAATGCTAAGGCTGTTTGCTTCCTTGCTTTCAAAACCATCGGAATTGATAGCCTTAACCCATAAGGTATATGTCCCGGGAGGAAGATTGGTGTAAGTAGCGTGATGCATCCCGGATGCGCAAGCTATCCAGTCATCATCGAAATTTTCCAGTTTATACAGGTATGTAGTGCGCTCGGGATTGCAAAAATTATCGGTAGTGAAAGATATCGTCAAGTCGTTCTGGTCGTATTTCAATTTTATTTGGTCTGTGTAGTCGGGAGCGTTGGGCATCAATACTTTGCCGTTGTACTCGCGTCCTGTTTCTAAAGGGACGTTCTTTATGGACACTCCGGTAAATATGACACGCGAAGGGATCGTATTTAGAATTATTTTTTCAGGATTCACTTTTACGATGCCTTCAAGGGAACCGACCAATAATTCTCCAGATGGCAACAGGCACATGGAACGCTGATTGAAGGTTCCTGAAACAATACCTTCGTGGCTGCCATAAGTCTTTACCTTGAAATCAAACGGTTTGTCCGGATGACCGGTATATACCGAGATGTTGAAGATTTCGTTGCCTACCGTCACCCACATGCTATGGTCGGCTCCTTCAATGACTCCAAGAATGAAAGGATTCGGAAAACGTTCTGACAAGCTGACATTGTAAAGCGTATCGGCCTTTATGTCATACACTTCAAGACCTTCGCGTGTGCCTACCCATATCAAACCGCGAGAGTCAACAAATACTTGATTGATATTCAGGTTGGTGAAATTACGATGGTCTTTATTGCTTCCTTGGTAAGAATGAATGGAGTAGTCGGATAAAGTAATGCATGAAATTCCATAGGTCGTTCCTACGTAGATGGATCCGTCACGTCCCTTGGCAAGCGTGTTTATCATGTCCGATTTCAAATTGGAGTTGGAGACATTGAATGTCTTGAAGGTATTGTCTTCTGGATTAAAAATCTGCAATCCGCCGCCTAATGTACCGATACACAATGTCTTGTCTTCATTTTCCATGATTGCCCAAATGTTATCGGATGCAAGCCCGTCTGATACATTCCAATGTGAAAACACTCCATTCGCATATTTTTTCAGTCCATTGTTATAGGTGCCAATCCATAAATTCCCTTTTGAATCGGTTGTCAGTGAGGTTATCGCACTGCAATTGGAATCTGTTGGGTCTGCGATTTTAACCAATTCATGGGTTGTGTAATTGTACCTCATTAGGCCCGAATGGTCTGTTCCGAGCCATACGCTTGAATATTCATTGGGATTACGGGTAATGCAGTTTACGTCAGCTATTAATTTATTGGAAAATTTATACTCACTTGGGAAATACATGGATATACCTTTTTTATAAGTTCCAATCCACATACCTCCATCGGATGAATTGTAGATTGCTTTCACTGTATTATTAGGTAAGGAGTATATATCTGTTGGATTGTTCTTTAATATTTCGAAAGCCCCATCTTTCTCAATAATATAAATACCGTAGTTGTCCGTTCCAAACCATATACGGCCGATATGGTCTTGATTCATCGCTTTAATCGGAAGGTCCTTGACCGGATAAGGTGTGAAACGGGTCTGCCAACTCATGTCTTGTAGATGGAAGACATCGACTCCCAATACGGAATAAGTCCATATATTGTCTTCGTTGTCCACGAACAGGGAGAAACTGGTATCTTTGCCAACGGTTCGTGGAATGGGAGCTTGGGATAACAGTTCGCCATCCGGCTTGAGCACATATAGTATACCTGTAGCGTCTATTGCGATTAAGTTTCCACTTTGAGGATGTATTTTCATATCGACAATATGGTGAGATATGCCGAAATCATGGAATAGAATGAGGGTATTGTCAGCCTTTCGACAATATAGCTGATGGTTTTCGACTACAAACCATTTGCTTGTTTTTTCGATATAAATAAGACTTGGTTCCGACGGTAGTCCTAATTCCTTCGCTTTGTGTGAACTGAACCAACTGAAACGTTCATTTTTAGGATGGTAAACAGAATACGAGTCACCCGCACAAATCCATAGGTTTCCTTCTGAATCTTCTTGAATGTTTTGCACGTAATTGTCGCGAAGTGCTGTACTATCCGGCCTTTGGGAATGGAAAATCTTGACCGTATATCCATCATAGCGATTTAATCCGGACGCCGTCCCAATCCAGATAAATCCATGCGAATCCTTGAAAATGCAGTTTACGTCATTGTTGGATAGGCCGTTTTGGGTCTGAAGACTCCGAAAACGTATATTGGATGGAGTCCCCATAGCTGAAATATGATAAATAAGAACAAAAACAAGAAAAAACAGTCTCCGTTCATGGAATCGAATGTGTGTCATGCTTAGATTAATAAGTTTTATATGCAAAGTTACTACAAAAAAGTGAAATGCGGAAAGATATAGTGATAGAATTGAGTTACAAGGGTTTTGGTTGAAGTGGCGATAATCCGTGAAGCCATTACAATCCCTGCCGAAGCCAAATCCT
>Ga0129310_1000062_pt1 | contig 144111 bp, 110 predicted proteins | sample Go1ome_2_FD_94433 | JGI IMG/M metagenome (GOLD analysis project Ga0129310, IMG submission 94433) | Western lowland gorrila individual fecal microbial communities from Wisconsin, USA - Go1022A metagenome | ecosystem: Host-associated > Mammals > Digestive system > Large intestine > Fecal... | reverse complement strand
TAGGACGCTAGTCCGTAATCGAGATATCTGAAAGATATCGAGATTCGCACGACTTTCTATAGGACGCTAGTCCGTAATCGAGATATCTGAAAGATATCGAGATTCGCACGACTTTCTATAGGATGCTGGTCCGTAATCGAGATATCTGAAAGATATCGAGATTCGCACGACTTTCTATAGGACGCTGGTCCGTAATCGAGATATCTGAAAGATATCGAGATTCGCACGACTTTCTATAGGACGCTGGTCCGTAATCGAGATATCTGAAAGATATCGAGATTCACACGACTTTCTATAGGTATGAAAGCACCTCTGCTATATTCTGCACCCCGATTAATTTCATTCCCGGTGCAGCATCCAAGCTGTCGCAATTGATTTTTGGCAAAATGCACGTCGTAAATCCAAGCTTGGCTGCCTCCTTCACACGTTGCGCAGCCATAGAAACCCCACGTATCTCTCCCGCCAACCCTACTTCACCAAATATGATCGTATGTGCATCCACTGGAGTATTCTTGAAACTGGATACAAGTGCCACCACTACTCCCAAATCAATCGCAGGCTCATTCAACTTCATCCCTCCCGCAAGATTCACATACGCATCATTACCGGCAAGCATCATTCCAGCACGCTTCTCTAACACTGCCATGAGGAGATTCACACGGTTATAATCTATTCCAACCGATGTTCTTCTCGGAAGATTAAAATTAGACTGACATACCAGTGCCTGTATCTCAATCAGGATCGGTCTAGTTCCTTCCATCGAACAAACTACAACAGAACCTGCTGCGTCAAGCGGACGCCCATTCAACATAACCTGTGATGGATTCTCCACCTCATACAGACCATTGTCCTTCATCTCAAAAACGCCGATCTCATTGGTAGATCCAAACCGGTTCTTTACACCGCGTAAAATGCGGTATAATGCATTTTTCTCACCTTCAAAGTACAATACAGTGTCTACCATATGTTCCAACGTTCTAGGGCCTGCTACCGTTCCCTCTTTCGTTACATGTCCAACAATAAAAATTGCAATTCCTAACTGTTTTGCAACCCTCATAAGTCTTCCGGTTACCTCACGCACCTGCGATACGCTTCCTGCCCCACTTGCAACCCCTTCTAAATACATAGTCTGGATTGAATCAATCACTACAACCTCCGGCATGATCTTCGTAATACCACCTTCGATCGCATCTAAGTTTGTCTCACACAACAACAGCATATCCTTCGTGAATCCACCTAACCGTTCTGCCCGAATCTTGATCTGTTGCAAGGATTCCTCACCAGATACATATAACACTTTGTGCTCAGCCGCTGTCAGATTCCGGCACACCTGTAACAACAGTGTTGACTTTCCGATTCCCGGATCACCACCTACCAATGTCAGAGAACCTTTCACAATTCCTCCCCCTAATACCCGGTCTAATTCTTTCATTCCTATGCCAATGCGTGTATCCTCAGATGTAGTGACCTGTAAAATGCTAGTAGGCGTTGCCGCCTCTGTTGTTTTTCCAGAATGCTTATCAACGCCTACTACTAACTTCTCTTCTACAAAAGTATTCCAATTCTTACATCCCGGACATTGTCCGAGCCACTTAGCCGATTCATATCCACACTCCTGGCAAAAATAGATCTGTTTTGCCTTAGCCATATAAATCTCCTTTATAACTTCTCAATCTTAATGGTAGAAACCTGTCCCGGATTCAATTCTACACTTAGGTTCAACTTGCCACCTAAGTTTGTCTTCACGGAACCTGCACTTGTACCATCTATAACTGTAACATACTCCTGTCCTGCTTCTAATTCCAAAGTAATCTGGGAATCCTCTGTGCCCTCCACCTGGAATTCAACGGTATTATCCGATGCATCAAATCCATGTACTGCGGTACCCGGAACTGATTCATATACAAAAGAACCATTCTTCTCAAGCTTTGTAATCTCTTTAAACGTCTTAACCTTATACTTATCTCCTTTGAATTCAAATCCATCTAACTTAGTCTTAGAATCCAACTCATAATTACCAAAACTCAGAGTTCCGTTCTCTTCCTTAATCAGTTCGCTTACTACTGCCATCTCTTTATCCTCCTGTGCTTTCTTCTGATTCGCATGTTTCTCTTGTGCATATTACCACAAAAGAAACCATTCACTGTGTCTATAGTATACAATATGTGGTATATTTTTTCCAGTGAATTTTTTATTAATTACTCAATCACTTTAAATTTCACACCCGACTTCAAGACAGAGATCCGCACGGTCTGTCCACCATGAATGTATCCAGCTAACATTTCCTCTGCCATCTTGTCTTCAATCTCATTCTGAATGGCACGTCTGAGCGGACGGGCACCATATTTCTTATCATATCCCTTTTCAAAAATATAGTTTCTAACAGCTTCGCCATAGCGCAGATCAATGTCCAACTGCTCTTTCACACGTTTTGCAAAATTGTGTAACAGCAGATCTGCAATCTCCTTAATCTCTTCTTTCGTCAACGCATGGAATACGATCGTATCATCAATACGATTCAAAAATTCCGGCTTAAAAAGGCGTTTTACCTCTTCCATAACACCATTCTTCATATTCTCATGTTCTTTTACTTCCGAAGAATCACTTGTAAATCCTAATCTCTTGGGCTCCATAATCCGGGAAGCTCCGGCATTACTTGTCATAATGATAATAGTATTCTTAAAATCCACTTTACGTCCTTGTGCATCCGTGACATGACCGTCATCTAATATCTGTAACAACACATTGAAAATGTCAACATGTGCTTTTTCAATCTCATCAAACAAAATGACGGAATACGGATTCTTCCGGACCTGCTCACTTAATTGTCCGCCTTCCTCAAAGCCAACATATCCGGGAGGTGATCCGATCATCTTAGATACACTGTGTTTCTCCATATATTCTGACATATCAACCCGGATCAGATTCTTCTCATCACCAAATACCGTCTCTGCTAACGCTTTCGATAATTCAGTCTTACCTACACCCGTAGGACCTAAGAACAGAAAAGAGCCAATCGGTCTCTTTGGATCTTTCAATCCTACCCTGCCACGTTTAATTGCCTTAGCAACCGCTTCTACCGCCTCATTCTGACCAATAACACGCTTGTGTAATTCATCCTCCAAATGAAGCAATCTCTTTGATTCTTCCTCCTGTAAACGGCTTACCGGTATCTTCGTCCACTCGGACACAACCTGTGCAATATCCTCTTCATTCAGGATCAAATCCTGACTCTTAATGGCGCTTTCATGCCGTTTTTTCAGCTTATCGCGCTTCTCTTCCAATACCTTGATTGCCAGCTTTGTCTCATGGGCTGTTTCCAGATCATTTTCCATAAAAGACTGATCCAGTTCTTCATTCAGCACTGCCAATTCCTTATCTATCTGTTTCATCTGCGGTGTAATCTTAAATGCTGCCAACCGCTTCTTAGCCGCTGCTTCATCCATCAGATCAATTGCCTTATCCGGCAAAAAACGGTCATTCAGATAACGAACCGATAATGTTACGCATGCTTTAACCGCCTCTTCACTAATTGTCAATCCATGATGATACTCATATATTGGACGAAGTCCCATCAGAATAGATTCTGCCTCTTCACCAGTCGGTTCCTGAACAGTAACCGGCTGAAATCTACGTTCCAATGCAGCATCTTTCTCTATATACTTGCGATATTCTGCCGTCGTGGTTGCACCAATCATCTGAATCTCGCCCCGGGACAGTGCTGGTTTCAGTATGTTAGATGCATCAATGGCACCTTCTGCACCACCTGCTCCAATCAACGTATGCAGCTCATCTACAAACAATATAACATTCCCTGCCTGCGTTACCTCCGCAATCAGCTTCTTAATTCTTTCCTCAAACTCTCCACGATACTTTGAACCGGCTACCATACCGGAAAGATCCAAAGATAACAGCCGCTTGTCAAGTACCGTCTCCGGCACATCACCTGCAATGATCATCTGCGCCAGACCTTCAACAATTGCAGTCTTACCAACTCCCGGCTCTCCCACTAAACAAGGATTATTCTTCATACGTCTGCTTAAAATCTGTACAACTCGCTGCATCTCCGTATTTCTGCCTACAACAGGATCCAGTTTTCCTTCCCTCGCTAACTGCGTGAAATCTCTTGAATACTGGTCCAATGTTGGTGTGCTGGATTTACCTTTCTTATCTTTTGATTTCAAGGCATTCATCTCCGCTTTCACAATTGCCGGATCTAAGCTCATTGCCGCTAAAATATCCCCAAACAGCTTAGAAACAGCTATGTTCATCGCGGTCAGCAACCGAAATGCCACACTGTCCGGATGCTTAACGATTGCAATCAATAAATGCTCCGTTCCCACCTGCTGTGCTTTGAATCTCATTGCTTCCTTATCCGCTAGTGCCAAAATATCCTGGCATCTATTTGAAAATTCTGCCTTGCTCGCCAATGCTACATTCGTGTGATCCATCATTAGCTGGCTGGTCAGATTCTCTAAGCGTTCTTCTTCTACACCATTCTTGGTAAGTACTGCATAAGCAATACCGCTTTTTTCCTTCATCAGACCAAGAAGAAGGTGCTCGCTTCCTACATATTCCTGTTGTAATTGTAGTGCAACTTTTTTTGCATACTTCAGAGCATTATTGGCACTTTTAGTATAATTCTGTTTCATTGCATTCTCCAATCTATCTGTCTTTTTCAAAAAAACTTAAAGCTTGCAAAACGCTTCGCACTTTGCTCACTATTTTTATAATAAGTCCAAGAAAGGTCCGTTGCTCCACAACGCATAAATATACAATGCCAAGCATCCTCTTTCACGCATAGTGTTTGTACAACAGACCCCTCATTTGTATCATACCATTCTATTGTTCATCAATTGCTTTACCAATATCATGACGCATATATTTGTTCTCAAAGTCAATCCATTCTGTTGCTTTGTAGGCATTCGCTCTTGCTGTTACAAGATCCTTACCTTTGGCCGTTACACCAAGCACACGACCTCCATTGGTTACTACCTGTCCATCTGCTAACTTGGTACCGGCATGGAATACATAATAATCTTCCTGATCTTTGAACTTTTCTAAACCATAAATCGGAAAACCCTTTTCATAGGATACCGGATAACCGTCTGATGCTAATACAACACATACTGCTGCATTGTCCTCAAACTGCAGATCGATCTGGTCTAACGTACCGTCAATACATGCCTCCATAACATCAATAATATCATTCTTCATTCTAGGAAGTACAACTTGTGCCTCCGGATCTCCAAACCGGGCGTTGTACTCTAATACTTTAGTTCCCTTTGGCGTGATCATAAGTCCGGTAAACAAAACACCTACAAAATCTCTTCCTTCTGCTTTCATAGCTGCCATTGTCTTCTTGTAGATCTCTTCCTGACAAAAGGCATCAATCTCTTCTGTATAGAATGGACTTGGAGAAAATGTTCCCATTCCTCCTGTATTGAGTCCCTGATCTCCATCTTTGGCTCTCTTATGATCCTGTGCGGAAGTCATTGTCTTGATCGTTGTTCCATCGCAAAATGCAAGTACAGATACTTCTCGCCCGGTCATAAACTCTTCAATTACCATCTTATTGCCGGCATTGCCAAAATGCTTATCTAACATGATCTCTTTCACACCGGCTTTGGCTTCCTCTAAATCTTTGCAGATCAACACACCTTTACCAAGTGCAAGTCCATCCGCCTTTAATACAATCGGGAAATCTGCTGTCTCAAGGTATGCTAATGCCGCATCTGCATTATCAAATGTTTCATATGCCGCAGTCGGAATATCATACTTCTTCATCAGATCCTTAGAAAATGCCTTGGAACCCTCAATGATCGCTGCGTTCTTTCTCGGTCCAAACACCTTGATTCCTGCCTGTTCAAATGCGTCTACACATCCTGCAACCAACGGATCATCCGGACCAACAATAACAAAATCAATTGCGTTGTCCTTAGCAAATGCAACCAGCTTATCAAAATCCATTACCGAAATATCCACACATTCTGCAAGTTCTGCAATACCTGCATTACCCGGTGCTGCATATATCTTAGAAACACGTTTGCTCTTTGCAACACAAGCTGCAATTGCATGTTCTCTTCCACCACTTCCAATGATCAATACTTTCATGATTATCCTCCTGATTCCTTTGTATGTTCTTTACCGAACGACTACCCTGCCATCTACTACAACAATCCGGTCATTTGCAATATCATCAATTGCCTGTGGCAGTAAGATCCACTCCGCCTGTTCCATAACTCTCTGTTGCAGAACCTTCGGTGTATCACCATCTTCAACCGCAACTGCTTTCTGTAAAATGATCGGACCCGTATCTGTTCCTTTATCCACAAAATGAACCGTAGCACCTACTACTTTGACACCTCGCTGCAAGGCTGCCTCATGCACCTTCAATCCATAAAAACCGGTTCCACAAAAAGACGGTATCAGCGATGGATGAATATTAATGATCCGATTCTCATACCGGTCGATCATCTCCGGTGGAATGACAACCAAATATCCAGCCAATACGATCAGATCCACCTTCAACGCATCTACAGTCTCAATTAATGCCTGATTAAATGCTTCCCGGCTCTCATAATCCTTTGGAGATACCACAATATCACGGATACCTGCCTTTTTCGCACGCTCTAACGCATATGCATTCTTGTTATTACTGATAACTGCAACTAACTCTGTATTTGTAATTCTTCCAGAGTCTACCGCATCTATAATGGCCTGAAGGTTTGTCCCCCCTCCAGATACCATAACTGCTACTCTTAACATCTTTCATCCTCCAATGGCATGATGCGATTCTATATAAGGGTAACACCCTTCTCACCTGCTTCTACATGACCTACTACAAATGCATCCTCACCAGCAGCCTTCAAAGCTTCTACTGTCTTATCTGCATCTGCTGCATCTACAGCAAGCATCATACCAATACCCATATTATAAGTATTATACATCATTTGCTCTTCAATATTACCTGTCTTCGCCATTAATTTGAAAATAGCAGGAACTTCATAAGAATCCTTTTTAACAAGAGCACGAACACCATCCGGAAGCATTCTAGGAATATTCTCATAGAAGCCGCCACCTGTAATATGAGAACAACCCTTGATCGTAATTCCGGCGTCCTTCACACTGCGCAGTGCTTTCACATAAATCTTTGTTGGCGCAATCAATGCCTCTCCTAATGTCTTGCCAAGTTCCTCGTAATATGTATCCAATGATTCTTTCGTCATCTCAAATACTTTACGCACTAAAGAAAAGCCATTACTGTGTACACCACTAGATGCAATACCTACCAAAGTATCTCCCGGTTTGATATTCTCACCTGTGATCAGATCTTTGCGTTCCACAACACCAACCGCAAAGCCGCCAATATCATATTCATCCTCCGGCATAAGTCCGGGATGCTCTGCTGTCTCTCCACCGATCAATGCAGCACCTGACTGTAAACATCCCTCAGCCACACCACCAACGATTGTTGCGATCTTCTCCGGATAATTCTTACCACAGGCAATATAATCTAAGAAAAACAACGGCTCACCACCTGCACACGCAATATCATTGACACACATTGCTACTGCGTCAATACCAATGGTATCATGTTTATCCATTAAAAATGCCAGCTTAACCTTGGTTCCGCATCCATCTGTACCAGATAATAATACCGGATCCTCCATCTCTTTGATCTTCTTAAGAGAAAATGCACCGGAAAATCCTCCAAGTCCACCAATTACCTCTTCACGCATTGTCTTCTTTACAGATGCTTTCATCAATTCTACTGATTTGTATCCTGCTTCAATGTCTACACCGGCATTCTTGTAATCCATTCTTTCATCCTCCTAAAATTGTAATGGGACTGTTGTTAAGTACAACAGCCCCATTATAATAAAAATACCTATTTTTGTAAAGTCACTCCGAAAAGTTCTCCAGAAATTCACGAAAATCTCTTCTGGCCCCCTCGATCACACTATCCTCTCTGGTATCAAGTGCTTTCTCAAATTCCCGAAGTGCATACTCAATCTGCATCCGTTCCATCCCGATGCTCTCTTCATACAGACGTTCTCCCCGCAACAAAAGCAGCTTGTTCTCTTCCTTATCCCTCGGGTGAATCTTCAAATAAGAAAGCGCTTCCATTCTCTCTTTGATCTCTTCTTCCGTCATATCTGTCGCATTCGTCTTAATGATCTGTTTTGTAATCTCTCCGGTCGATACAACCTTGATCTCCACTTCTAAGATGGAATTCACATCATATGTGTAAGTAACATCAACAGCTTCTTTTCCGGCTTCTGCCCTCGGAACTTTAATACAGATCTCTCCTAAATATACATTATTGGAAGCAAAGCGGCTTTCCCCCTGCAGCACTTTGCAGCGAATCTGTGTCTGATTATCATTGACTGTAAATAACCGCTCGGTCCGGCTTGCCGGGATCGTTGTATTTCGTTCAATGATCGGGCAGAAATGCCCATCCTCATATCTTCCGTTATCTTTCTCTATCACTACCTCAGTACCAAGTGTAAATGGACATACATCCGTAAGAATCACTTCTTTGATGCTATCTTTCCGTTCCTTCATTGCTCCCTGTACGGCAGCGCCTAATGCTACCGCCTCATCAGGATTGATCGAGGTATCCGGCAAGTTATGGAATAATTTTCCTACAAATTTACGGATAAATGGCAATTTGGTTGCCCCGCCAACCAATACCACACGGTCAATATCCCGAAGACGTACATTCGCATCCGCAAGGCTTCTCTTGATCGGCTGGCGGATCTTATCGAGTAATTCATCACATTTTGCTTCATACTCATCCATGGATAATTCCATCTCATACATCTCATCCTGAATCTTACAAACCATCTTCGAATACCTGCCATCCGAAAATCCGATCTTACAGCTCTCTGCCTGCTTTGCAATGTGACGTTTTTCCTTATCGGTAAGACTTTCTTCCTCAATCTCAGAATGCTTATCAAAGAAAATCTGCTCAATCACTTTCGTAAAGTCTTCGCCACCCAGAAAATTATCTCCGGCTACGGCACGTACTTCAATAATTGAATCAAACAGTTCAAGAATCGACACATCAAAGGTACCACCGCCAAGGTCAAATACTAAGAACTTACCATTCTCTCGATTTTGATAAAGGCCATATGCAATGGCGGCTGCTGTCGGCTCACTGATAATACGCTCCACAGTAAGACCCGCTAATTCTCCGGCCCGTTTCGTTGCTTTGCGCCGTTCATCATTAAAATATGCCGGCACACTGATCACAGCTTCCGTTACCTCTTCCTGCAGGAAACACTCAGCATCTTCTTTCAATGCCTTCAAAACCAACGCTGAAAGTTCTTCCGGCAGGAACTTCTTTCCGGAGAGTTCATATACTTTTTCACTTCCCATGCTCCGCTTAAATACCGATGCAGAACTTTCCGGATGGAGCAGCATACGTTCTTTAGCAGTTTCCCCGATATATACCTGTCCTTCTTCATCCACACTGACAACCGATGGTGTCAGATTCCTTCCTAACCGATTTGGAATAATCTTCGGACCTTCTTCCGTATAATACGCCACCAGACTATTGGTGGTTCCCAAATCAATACCTATTATCATAATCTCATTCCTCTATTTCTTTATTGTACTAAGCTGATACTGTGCACACGGATAGTCGCCTTTGACAGCAATTGCTTTCTCTATATACTCAATTGCTTCCTCCAGCCGTCCTTCTACCTTGGCAAGCATTCCTTTTGCAAAATAGTATTCAAAACATTCCATGCACTCACACGTTACACAGACATTACAGCCCTCCATCCGGTCAATATATTCCTTTGCCTCTTTGAGATCTCCGGCACACAGACTCATAATGGCATAATCATATAGATACATCAATTGATAACGCTTATCTGCAAGCAGCTCTTCCTCTGCCCCGTTGCGCTTATAGAATCTCGTAAAATATCCAATGGCATCTTCTCTCGCCTTTTTCTGTTTTCCTAATGAAAATGTAATCGATGCAGTCACAAACATCAAATGCTCTAACTCGTAAGAATCATTCTCATCCCTGCAACGCCAATATGCCTTACGAACTATATTCTCTGCCTTTTCCAATTCTCCTTTATCCCGGTAATATTCCGCAACATCCGCAAGGTGCTCACAGGAGATCTTTGCCTTAAGCGGACTCTTCCAACGCTCGATCACTTTTTCATAATATGCTTCCGCCCGGTCATCTTTTCCTGCCTGCCGGTACACGTCCGCAATATCACAGTATAATGATAATAGCTGCTCCTCTTCCTGTATATCCATCCCATTCCATAGCATTTGTAGTCTGCTGTTGCCGGCATATTTTCCCGTAATTGCTTTAATCCGGTCTTTATAATACGCAATCGCTTTGTCGTATTCCCCTTTTTTCATATGGAGTTTGGCAATATCTTCTTTGACGTGTTCGGCATTCGGACGGAACTGTAATACCTTACGATTCATCTCAATCGCCTTATCATATTCTCCAAGCAGGGTATAACATTCTGCCAGATTCATATACGGTAACGGCTCCCGTTCCGGGTCTAATTCAATCGCCTGTAATAGCGGTTTCACCGCTTCCTCTACCCGTCTTAACTTCAAGAGAGCACAGCCCAGATTATTATACGCATAATATGCTTCTGCATTCCGATCAATTGCCTTCTCACAGCTATCTACCGCCTCTTCTAAATCATACAGATCAATCTGGAGATTGCCCTTCTCCAAATAAGCATCCGAAGAATCCGTCAATGCAATCATACGATCCGCATATTCAATCCCTTTCCGGCACAGATTCAGATCCTTATTGCGGTTACTCATATAACTATAAACATACATTAACCGTCTGATTGCTGGCACATAATCTGGATTTTCATTCAATATCTCTTCATATACACCTATCGCTTTCTGCTGTTTATCAATCGCCTCATAGCATGTGCCCAACTTCATTCTTCTTGTCAAATCGTCGGGCTGTTCGGCTACCATCTTCTTTGCAATCTGTAATGCCTCTTTCGCCTGATTCTCCCGCAGACACAGATCAACCTTAAATAAACGCATCACATCCGAATCCGGATGTTCTTCCAAATAAGAATTCACAACCGCAAACGCCCTGCTTACATTATCCAGATCCCAATATAAAACTGCATATTCCCGCTCTACTTCTGCAAGATCCTCAATATCAGTCTCCTCACTATGCTCAGCTATCCTCTGCCGCAATACCTCAATCTGCTCCAATGCCTTTTGCACATTCTCTTTTGAAAAATCCTTGTAATGAATACACCGAATACGGGCAAATTCCATACTGTCACTTTCTAACCCTGCTTCCGCTGCTGCCTGAATGACCTGTTCTACATCATCATACTGATCAAAGTTATAAAACACATCTGCTGCCAATATATACGGTGGAACATACTCCGGATATATCTCAATACACATAAAATAATCATCAATTACTTCTTTGGCATTTCGCAGCTCATAATTTGCCCTCTGACGATGCACATATGCCGGAAAGAATCCTCTATCCTCCGCAATGATCCGATCACACACAGCAACACAAGCCTCGTATGATTTGGCCTCTAAATAAAATCGTGCCATCTGTTCCATATAAGATAACCTTACTAATGTGTTACTTTCCTCTTCAATCGCCTGTTCAATATATCGTTTCGTTGCTATATATGCCTGCTCTTTGTCCGTTTCTTTTGCGTTCCGATATGTTACTTCCCAATTGCATATGCCTAATGAAAAATGGGCTAACGACAACCGGTTTTTCCGTTTCTTCATCTCTTCCGTACCATCATCCACAGACTCCTCGATCATGGCAAGCCATTTTCCGGCATAAGGAAATGCCTCCGCATAATTCTCATTTGCCAGATAGAGACGGCAGCGCAGGTTCACATAGTCGTAATCTTCTCCCTCTTCCAGCTTATCTAATAACTGAATCCCCTTCTCAAACTCTTTCTGTTGATAATAGCACCAGCCAAGTTTGATCACAGTATCACGGCTCTCTTCCACCGCTAACTTCTCTGTGTACTTCTTCACCAATACTTCATTGATCCGATCCAGAAGAACCAGACATTCTGTATCCTGCACCCGATCCTCCAACACCGCTTCCACCTGTTCCTTGGCATTCTCCGGATCTCCTTCTAAAAACGTACACTCCGCAATCCCTAAACCTGCTCCAAAATCATCCGGATTCTTCTCCAGCAATGTCTCATATATCTGTTTTGCAGCCTCCACCTTAAGATTCTTTAACAAACTGAGCGCATATGTCCGTTCTATATATACATTATCCGAATATTCAAAATCCAGGTCTTCCATAAGTGTCAAAGCTTTCTCATCATATTCTGTCACTTCATCTGACTTTGCTTTTTCCCGTACCTGATCCGCTTTCATCATATAGTAACGCGCCTTCTCCACTTCCGTATATGGATGTGTCACATCAAATGCAGACAATTCATGCAATAATCCCGATACCTGTTCTAAATCACCATCTTCTTCTGCACTCTTCGTTTCATATAACTTATTAATATAATCATCAACCTTGCTGTCTGTCTTGCCATCAAACAGTTCATAGTCAATAAATGTCTGTGATTCCATCTGCCATTGCATATAATCTAAAAAATTCTCTGCAAACTTCTCTTTGAGCTGATCGACATTCTCCCGATATGCAAACCGTTTATCCATGGCAAGCCATATGCTCTGCGGCAGGTAAGAGTGTCCCATTACATATACCAGCAATTTCTCTGCCGCTTCTAATTCCGTATCCAGATCATCACAAATCGGGTCGTGCAACACTTTCTCCCATAAAGAAACATCTCTTCTTGTCTTTACATCCTGATAAATGCGGTCAATCCGCTCAATCCACAAATCCACATCATCTTTTTTCTTATAAGAAAAATCCGTCACTTCTTCCGCATTTTGCTCTATCTCTACCTGATTGGCATATGCCAATGCCTCTTCATATGCCCGGCGTAATTCTTTAAATCCCTCTTCGTCGTCCTCCGGGTTCACGGATGGAAGTTTCGCACGATATGCTTTTTTGATCAATTCTTCCTCTTTTGTTGGTTCAATGCCTAATATCTCCCAGAACATAACATCCTCCCATAGTACTCAAAATACGTATATATTCCTTTGATTGTATCACAATTCATTATGTATTTGCAAATTTCGGAAGATATGACTTGATTTTTCAAGAAAAATCTACTATCCTTAATGGGAAAATATTGCTTATAAAATAATCAGATTGTGAGGTATGTAGGAATGAGTGCAAAGGAATTAAAGCCTATCAAAGAAGGCAAAGTACGCGAGATTTATGACAACGGAGACAGCCTGATCATGGTTGCAACTGATCGTATCAGTTGTTTTGACGTTATCCTCAAAAACATTATCAGTAAGAAAGGAACCGTGCTTACACAGATGTCTAAGTTCTGGTTTGATCTGACTTCTGATATTCTTCCAAATCACATGATATCCGCAGATGTAAAGGATATGCCGGAATTCTTCCAGCAACCAAAGTTTGACGGCAACAGTATGATGTGCCGCAAATTACAGATGCTGCCTGTAGAATGTATCGTTCGTGGTTATATCACCGGAAGCGGCTGGGCCAGCTATCAGAAGAACGGGACTGTATGTGGCATCACTCTTCCAGAGGGTTTGAAAGAATCTGACAAGTTACCTGAACCAATCTATACTCCTTCTACCAAGGCCGAGATCGGCGATCATGATGAGAACATCTCATTTGAACAGAGTGTAGAACATTTAGAGAAAGAATTCCCTGGCAAAGGTTTGGAGTACGCAACCAAGTTAAAAGATTACACCATTGCTCTTTACAAAAAATGTGCAGATTATGCACTGACAAAAGGAATCATTATTGCAGATACCAAGTTTGAATTCGGTTTAGATGAGAACGGCAACATCGTATTAGGCGATGAGATGCTGACACCGGACAGCTCTCGTTTCTGGCCGGCAGATGGCTATGAAGCAGGTCACAGCCAGCCATCCTTCGATAAACAGTTTGCAAGAGACTGGCTCAAAGCAAACGAAGGCAAGCACGATTGGGAGCTTCCGGCAGATGTTGCCCAAAAGACAATCGATAAATATTTAGAAGCGTATGAAATGATTACCGGTAAGAAATTAGAGGCATAATCGTCTGCCGATTATTTCATTTTCTATCATAAAAAGAACTACCCAATGTATCATAGTACAATACATTGGATAGTTCTTTTTTATTCCTTCTATCTTACTTAAACTTCTCAATTACCTCTGCATTGGCTTTCATTGCAGCCTGCTCCATCTCTTTGCGTTCTGCCAATAACTGTTTCCTGATCTCATCATGCTTCACAGCCATGATCTGTAATGCAAGATATGCTGCATTCTTACTTCCGTTAATCGCAACTGTTGCAACCGGAATACCGGAAGGCATCTGTACAATTGACATCAATGCATCCATACCATCTAACACCGAACCGGAAAGTGGAACACCAATGACCGGTAATACTGTCTGGGATGCTACCACTCCCGGAAGTGCCGCTGCCATCCCTGCTGCTGTAATAATAACCTCTGTTCCATCGTTATTACATTCCTCAATGAATTCAGAAAGTCCAAGATGGGCACGATGTGCAGATAAGCACCGTACATTCACTTCCACACCATAATTTTTTAAAATTCCAACCGCTGGTTCTACCTTCGAAAGATCGCTGGTGGAACCCATGATAATTGCCGCTTTCATATTCTTATATCCTCCATGTATCTATACTTCCGCAAAGCGGATGCATTTATTATAATAAGTATCTTTGCATTCGTCAATGTAAGTGATGATTATTCCGTTACCTCTGTGATTCCACGAATATCCGGCAAAGCTACCATAGAATAATTCGTATGATAGATCACATAACCCGGATTCGCCTGTGGTGGCTTCTTTAGATTCCCCCGTCTCGTATAATCAATCTCCACTTTTGGGCTCGTCTTTCCTGAAGAATAATATGCCGCTAACCTTGCCGCTTCTTCATAGGTTGCATCCGGAACATCCTCCGCCCCCTCTAACTTCACGATCACATGAGACCCCGGCATCTGCTTGGCATGGAACCATAAATCCTTCGCATTGGCAAACTTGAATGTAAGACGATCATTTTGCAGATTATTCTTTCCTACATACATATGAAATCCATCCGATGAAATATAATGTAACGGCCGGCTCTCTTCTTTCTTCACGCCGCTCCTCTTCATCGGCTTTGCTTTCATCAATCCGGCAAGCACCATCTCTTCCCGGATCTCTGCAAGATCCGCTTCTGTCGTTGCCATCTCCATACTATGTTGTAAGGTAAGCAATTGTTCTAAGGTCTGCTTACTCTCTTCCACTAACTTAAGGGAAGCTTCATAGGTACGTTTTAATTTGTTATACTTGTTAAAATACCGATTTGCATTCTCAACTGCAGTTAATGTTGGATCTAACGGAATAGTAAGTTCTTTGCCATCATAATAATTGATAACCGTAATCTTCGTATCGCCCTCCGCAACCTCATATCCATACGTTTGTAATAATTCACCGTAGATACGGAATTTGTCACGCTTGTCGGTATCTTTTAACTGTTTTCGCTGAATATCATACTTCTTAGAAGTACGTTCCACTGCACTTGCAAGAACTTTACGCAGATCTGTAGACTTCTGATGCATTCTCGAATATGTATCTTTCTTAGCATAATACTCCCGTAACAGCTCTGATATATCGTCGAAAGACTGCACGGTCATATCGTCATACATCCGAAGAGGAATCGCAGAAAATGCAATCGGTTCTTCCTGCTTATATACGATAACGGGTGAATAATTCCCTTCTTCTATCCGCCGTCTTACCTCGCTAAACACATTCCACAAAGCTTCTTTATTCACATCGGCAAGACTGTCTGTACTAAAGTCTCCATCCACTCCCGCTTCATAACAGATCTCATCCGCAACTAACTTAGAAAATCCGGTAATTGACGAATAGATCGCCTTCTCAATCGATATTGGCTTACCTAATATCCCCTGACAAAACACGTCCTTAGTAAGCGACATTGGATCATACTTCTCATTCGGCGGAAGTACATAATCATAGCCCGGTAACACTTCCCTTACCGAGCTGATATGTGCACCTATCCGTTTGATAGAATCAATGATCACATCCTTGTCATCTACAAATATAATATTGCTATACTTTCCCATCAACTCAATGATCAGCTTCTTCCGACACAGATCACCCATCTCATCTAAATGTTCCAGCTCAATCATGATGATCCGCTCTAACCCAGGCTGACTGACTGACACAATTCTTGCATTACCAATATGCTTCCGTAACAACATACAAAAATTCGGAGCCTGTGCCGGATTAACTTTATTCTCCTCTAGAAAATATACTAGCGGCAACGTTGCACTTGCATTAAGCATCAACCGAAATGTAGTCTTCAGATTCTTAACTACCAGATTAATCTCATCCGTCTCCGGCTGATAGATCTTGTATATACGTCCCCCTACCAGCCGTGTTTTCATATCATTGACAATATCTGCTATTACTACTCCATCAAAAGCCATTGTTATTCTGTCCTCTTTCTATCAGCTAACGGTACAACTCTTCGTACTGTTTTGCTGAATTCACCCAGGAATAATTCTGATTCATTGCACGAACCATCATATCTTCCCAGCTCTTCTTCTGATTATAATATACTTCTTTTGCATAGTTAATTGTATGTAATAATTCCTGTGCATCATAATTAGCAAACGAAAATCCGGTTCCTGTCTGCTCATATTCATTATACGGTATAACCGTATCTTTCAAACCACCTGTCTCCCGCACGATCGGAAGTGACCCGTAACGTAATGCCATCAACTGGGTCAGACCGCATGGTTCAAATCTGGATGGTACTAAAATCGCATCACACGCTCCATACATCTTATGAGAAAGTGCATCAGAAAAATAGATATTCGCACTTACCTTTGCCGGATGGAAATTCTGATAATACCGGAACATCTCTTCATATCTAGGATCTCCTGTCCCTAATACAATGAATTGCACTCCATCCTGACAGATCTCATTCATAACTGCATCGACTAAGTCAAGACCTTTCTGATCTGTCAACCGGGAAATGATACCAATCACAAACTGGTTCTTATCCACCGGCAATCCCAACTCTTTCTGTAATGCCGTCTTATTCATTGCCTTATTCTTCTTATAGTTCTTCGTTGTATAATTCTTAGCAAGATTCTTATCCTTCTCCGGATTATAGATATCATAATCGATACCATTCACAATTCCCACCAGAGACTGACTTCTTGCACGAAGGAGCCCATCTAATCCTTCCCCATAATATGGTGTCTGAATCTCGTAGGCATATGTATTACTTACCGTTGTGATGATATCCGCATATACCAGACCACCCTTCAACATAGAAGCATCCTTGTTCAATTCTAACTTATCAGCAGTAAAAAGATAATCCGGCAATCCGGTACAATACTTCAAATGATCAATGCTCCAGCGTCCCTGGAATTGCAGATTGTGAATGGTCATAATAGACTTCATTCCGCTGAAAAACGGATTCCCTGCAAATAGTGTCTTCAAATATACAGGAACCATACCTGCTTGCCAGTCATGACAATGTATAATATCCGGACGGAATCCGATCACCGGCAGAATAGCAAGTGCTGCCTTGGAGAAATAACAGAACTTCTCAATATCCCATTTTGTATCTCCATATGGTGCAATTCCATTAAAATAATATTCATTATCAATAAAATATACCGGAACCCCCTCGTACTCCATATACATGATTCCTACATACTGGGAATGATCCCCTATGTCTAGCTGAAAGTTCGTGATAAAACGCATCTTCTCTTTGAACTTCGATGGAATACACATATAATTCGGAATAATAATGCGAACATCATATTCCGACTTATCAAAAATCTTTGGCAATGTTCCTACAACATCTGCCAATCCACCCGTTTTAATGAATGGCACACACTCCGACGCAATATACGCTATTTTCTTCATTCTTCCCTTCTCCTTAGCACAAATAGACTTTCGTCTATTATAGCACAATCCCTACCAGAAAGAAATGAAAAAAATACACTTATGCAGTATATTGATCAAACTGATATCCCTTCATCCGGTATTCTAACCGGAACTTATCTGCTATCAGTGCAATAAATTCAGAATTGGTTGGTTTTCCCTTTCCTGAATTAACACTGTATCCAAACAGACCTTCCATTGCATCTAACTTTCCTCTGTTCCATGCCACCTCAATCGCATGCCGGATTGCCCGTTCCACACTGCTTGTTGTCGTATGGTACTGCTTTGCAATTGCCGGATATAGATACTTGGTAATATAATTAAGGATATCCGGATCTTTTACCGCCATAATAATACCTTCCCGTATGTACTGATATCCTTTGATGTGAGCCGGTATACCTATTTCTCTTATCATCTTAGTCACATCATTTTCCAGAGTAGAATCGAACAAAAATTGTTTTTGTTCATTTGTCATGCATTCTCTTTGTTGTTTTTTCTGTTTTGAAATATAGTGTACCTCCAAAATACGCTCTAGTACTTTTGCTAAAAATTTGGGTTCCTGATTAAGCATCAGATAATAATCTGTCCCCATTTCATACGCAAGGTCAATAATGGATTGTGCCGTAACCGCTGTCAAAAATACAAACTTGATATCCTGTAACTCTTTCTGCTTACGACATTCCTGTAACAAAGTGATTCCATCTCCGCCATTTAAACAGATATCTGAAATGATCATATCCGGTTTCATCTGTTTCACCCTGCTTAAAATATCTTCATAATGATCTGTTGTTTCCCTTACAACATACTCATACTGCTTCATATAACCAAACAACCACTCTGAAATGTTCCTGTCATATTCGGAAACAATCAATATTTTCATACTATCCCGCATGTCTGTCCCTCCTTATTTCACGCATGCATCTGATCCAACCGGATCCGGTCTGCCATTAATGCAATAAACTCTGAATTCGTCGGTTTTCCCTTATCCGCCTGAATTGTGTAACCGAACATTTCATGGATCATATCAATATTACCACGTTCCCATGCCACTTCGATTGCATGTCGAATCGCACGTTCCACCCTCGTATCTGTAGTGCCATGTTCTCTTGCAATATCAGGGTATAACTGTTTCGTAACAGCATTTAATACATCCATATTATCAACCGCCATCAGAATTGCTGTTCTTAAATATAAATATCCCTTAATATGTGCCGGGACACCTATCTCATGGATCATCTGTGTCACAAGCATATTCAGATTCTTCTTATGATTACCCCTTTTTACTATAATATCTTCCACCTGCAACGACCGTCCCTGTACAGATCCTGTCTTTGGATTCTCGATAATACACTTTTCTAACGTATCTTCATTATTCTCCCATGGAAAAAACTTCACATTCTTTCGGCTTTTCAATACTTCTAGTACTTTTGTCTGTTTGGCATTCGCAATCAATATGAAATTCACACTATCATATTGTACTTCCGCACGGATCTTCTCAATTACTCCGATTCCATCTAATCCCGGCATAACCGGATTCAGCAGAACCAGATCCGGTTCAAGATCCTTAATACCTGATAACAACAGATTTCCTTTTTCATACGTTCCTACCAAACGACATTGTGCCTGTTTACGGACAATATCTTCCATCTTCTTTCGCATAGTCTCGTCGTGATTACCTATCATTACACGAATCATATCTTTCCCTCCTAAAATATATGATTATTCGTCATAAACTATGCAACCCGCTGACAGAAACATAGCAACATCGACTATATATGACTATATCAGATACAAACAATAATAGTAAGTTGTTGCAAGAATATAAATATATCAAATTTTTAACATTTTACTTTATACAACAAATTATATTATGTCGGCATTCATCATAACACGTATATTATTCGACAATATCTGAGTATTTATTTATCTTCCAACATATATTCGATAAAAATTCCATATCCTCTCGTTGGATCATTGACAAACACGTGCGTAACCGCTCCTATCAGTTTTCCGTTTTGCAGGATTGGGCTTCCACTCATTCCCTGTACAATACCTCCCGTCAAAGAAAGAAGTCGCTTATCTTTAACTAGCAGCTCCATTTCCCAGTCCCCCTTACTGTTACGATGTATATTTTCGATTGCTATTTCATACTGTTCCTTATCGCCTGATATATAAGACTGAATATATGCTGTTCCCTCCTCTACCTCATGGATCTCTGCCACCGGCAATGTTGTTTCCCTTTCCAGTTCCCCTTGTAATTGTGATGTTGTTGTTCCAAAAATACCATACATCCGGTTATCATTAATATATCCCATTACATTCTCTGTCTGATAGGTAATCATCCCTTCAATTTCCCCCGGTATGCCCGCAATTCCCCGTTCTACGCCAAAAATATCAGCAGCATACAAATCCCCTTGTGATACCTGCAACCGTTCCCCCGTATCTACATCCGTTATACTATGTCCTAATGCGCCAAATCGATCTCCGTCGACATATGTGATCGTGCCTAAACCCTGCAGATCATCTCTTACCCAGATTCCTACCTTGTACTCATCCACGCCGGTTTCCACAGGTTCTACCTTTACCTCTAAACATTCCTCTTTCCTTTTTACCCGAAACACTAATGTTTCTCCGCCACATTCTGTAATGGCTTTGATCAGTTGCTTTTTTGTATGCATTGTATTCCCATTCAAGTTAATAATATAGTCCCCTTTCAGTAACCGGTTTTTTGCCGGCTCTGACTTTCTGCCTTCCATATCTGTTACTTCCCCGGTATCAATGACTAAAATTCCATCTGTATTCACATAGATTCCAACTGTTTTTCCTACCGGAATCACGTTCTTACAAGTTGTATCTGTTTGCTTCGCTGATAATGCAGATGCAGGCGCAATCTTCTTTCCTTCACTTCGCGACTGATGATATCCCAAAAAAGCAACTACAAGTACAAACAGCACGTTGATTGCTAACAGATATCGTAAAAACCGTTTATAACCCTTCATGATTTGCTCCTTTCTCGTTTGTTTCTTTCCAAAAAAAGAAAACGCATACTAAATTGTTACATTTAGTATGCGTTCTCTTTACGGTAATCAATCAGTCAACCTTTGCCTTACCTGCCAATTCTTTCATCTCTTTTGCACTTTGTAATACCGTATCTGTAATCTCTACACCACCGATCAGGCGTGCCAGTTCTTCAATCTGTTTATCCCGATTGAGCTGGTAAATATTGGTAACTGTCTTATCTGCCACAACCTGTTTCTCAATCAGATAATGCTGATCTGCCATAGCTGCAATCTGCGGTAAATGAGTAATACATATCACCTGATGGTTTCTGGCAATCCCTCGTATCTTTTCCGCCACCATCTGCGCCGTTCTGCCGCTGATTCCGACATCTATCTCATCAAAGATCAAAGTCTCAATGCGATCCACGTCTGCTAAACAAGACTTCATGGCTAACATGATCCTGGAAAGCTCACCACCGGATGCTACCTGCCATAACGGCTTCATATCTTCACCCACATTGGTAGATATGATAAAATAAGCATGATCCACACCATTTTCCGTATAATGATCTAACGGTTCAAACACCATATCAAACCGGACATCCAAGAAATTAAGATCTACTAATGCCTTTGTAATATTATCACAAAGCATGGCTGCAATCTGTTTTCTCTGCTGTGTCAACTGTTCACTAGCCTGTTGCAATCTTGTTTCTATTTCTTTTAGTTTGTCCTGTAACTGCTTTACATATGCTTCCTGATGTTCCAAACGTTCTAATCGCTCTGCTAAATCTTTCTGATATTCCAATACATCGGCTATAGACTTACCATATTTTGCCTTTAAATGATTCACTGTATTCAACCGGTCTTCTAACTGTCGGAATTCTTCCTCTGAAAACGTGTGCTCTTCTAAATAATCTCTTGTCCCCCGGGAAAAGTCCGTTAGAAGATCTGAGATGGTAGCAAGTGCATCGGTCAGTGATGCCAACTCTCCATCGTATTCGGATACGCCCATCATCTCACGAAGTGCCCGGTCAACCGCCTGCCCTGCCCCTTCCTCTGCAAAACGATGTGCATCTGAAAGGCTTTCTATAATATTTCTTCCATTTGCCGCCTTTTTATAATCTTCTTCTAATCTCTCATCTTCATTCTCTTGTAATGCAGCATCTTCTATTTCCTGAAACTCAAATGCTAACAGATCCAGCTGCCTTTTCTTTTCCTCTTCCTCTAAAGTATTTGCGTCTAATTCTTTGCGTAATAACGCATATTCTTTATAACAGGCTGCAACTTCCTCTTTATCCTGTGCAAGTTTCTCCTGTCCATACCGGTCAAGAAGTCTGATATGATTGCCCGGAACCAATAGCGACTGATGTTCGTGTTGCGCATGCAGATCCAATAAGAGTGCTGCGATCTCACGAACTTTGGCAAGTGTGATCGTCTCTCCATTTACTTTACTGACACTCCGGCTGCCAATCACCTTGCGTGATAAGATCAGTTCTCCATCTTCCATCTCAGGTACTTCCAACTCTTTTAGCTTATTTCTGGTTTCCTCATCTTCTACAGAAAATAACAGCTCCACCAGACCAAACGGTGCATCCTTACGGACAAAATCCTTAGGTGTCTTACCTCCTAATGCCAGCATGATCGAACCGATAATGATCGATTTACCGGCACCAGTCTCACCTGTTAAAATATTAAGATGATCCGAAAAATCAATCTCAATCTCATCAATTAACGCCATATTCTTAATATGTAGATTTAATAGCATATTATACCTCCAACTTAATCGTCAGATGCCACTTTCTTCACTTCTGCAATGATCATCTTACAACAATCCTTGCTTCTTGTCACAGCAAATATCGTATCGTCACCGGCGATACATCCCAAAAAACCCTGTAATTTCATATTGTCTAATGCCGCAGCAACCGCCATCGCCATTCCGGATACAGTACGAACCACAAGAATATTCTCCGCATAATCCAGACTCAAAATGCCTGCACTTAATACCTGATGATACTTCTTTGTCACGTCGGTATCTGCATTTTGAATCATTACATATTTCTGTTTGCCCGTTCCATCCGGCACTTTAGTCAGGTGCATCTCACGGATATCCCGGGAAATGGTTGCCTGTGTTGTAGAAAATCCCTGTTGTAACAATTGATTCAGTAACTCATCCTGTGTCTCAATGGACTGAGTCTCGATAATCTCTTTGATTTTATTCTGTCTGTTCTCTTTCATAAAATCACCCTATCTATAAATGATTTGCCATCTTTTCTCTTAATACTTCATAAAAGCTGACATCAAATAACTTAAGCATCTTCGTGGTCTGTTCCGCTTTGTGAATCACGATCCGGTCTCCGGCAGATAACTGTGTACCGGGTTGTCCGTCAAAATTCACAATTGCTTCTTCCTCCTGTGCTTTGCGCATCTTAAGCACTTCCACAACGATCTCATCCGAATTTCCCAGCACAATACTTTTCGAAGTCAGGGAATGCGGTGAGATCGGTGTAATGATCATCACATTTGTTCTCGGAGATACAATTGGTCCACCGGCAGACAAGTTATATCCGGTCGATCCGGTCGGTGTACTGACGATCAGACCATCCGCCTCATAATTGTCCATTACCCTTCCGTTGACATAGACACGCAATCCAATGACACGTGAAAATCCTGCTCTTGATACTACAATATCATTGAGTGCCACGTCACAACGCAATGGTTCTTCCTGCCCTTTCTTATATATACTACCGCATATATTCATCCGTTCTTCTATCTCATAGTCATCCTGCAAAAGGCGGTCTAACACCGGATAGATCTGTTCCGGTTCAATCTCCGCTAAGAATCCCAAGGTTCCTAAATTCACTCCCACAATTGGAAGATTCCACTTTCTAAGATCACGGCTGACTTTGAGAATCGTACCGTCTCCGCCTAACGCAATCACACAATCAAAATGCCTGTCATTTTCCAATACATCCGATATATGTTCTGCATAATTACCTTCCTGCCCTGTAATCTTCGTGGTACTTCCGCCGTGTTCTGCAATGTACCGTTCCACTTTGGAAGTCAATTGCAGATTCTCATCCTTAATGAAGTTGGTTGCAATTAAAAAATGCTTCATTCCCGCTCCTTATTATTTATCCAATGTACCATGGGATGCTTCTACGATTGCATCCACATCCAATTGTCCAACCGCATGATCTGTATCTTTGCTTAGATGTAAGAGATATTCAATATTCCCCTCCGGACCTTTGATCGGAGAAAATTCCAGATTACATAGTGTGAATCCGATCGACTGTGCATATTCCATCACCATATGAATCACTTCTTTGTGTACATTCTTATCCCGGACAACACCTTTCTTTCCTACCTTTTCTCTTCCTGCTTCAAACTGCGGTTTGATCAGGCACACGATCTCTCCATCGTCCGTCAATAATTCTTTCACCGGACCTAAAACCTTGGTCAGTGAGATAAAGGATACGTCTATGGATGCAAATGCAATTCGATCCTCAATCTGATCGGGTGTCACATATCGGATATTCGTCTTTTCCATACAGACAACTCTCGGATCATTGCGTAATTTCCAATCCAACTGCCCATGGCCAACATCGACTGCATAGACCTTAACGGCACCATTTTGTAACATACAATCCGTAAATCCACCCGTAGAAGATCCGACATCCATACAGACCTTACCCTCTAATGTTACATCAAAATGCTGCATTGCTTTCTCTAATTTCAATCCTCCACGACTAACATACTTAAGCGTGGAACCCTTAATCTCAATTGGAATCCGGTCATCAAAAGTAGATCCTGCCTTATCCTCTCTCTGTCCATCCACGAATACAATGCCTGACATGATAATGGCTTTTGCTTTCTCTCTCGATGCCGCTAACCCTCTATTCACTAATAATACATCTAAACGCTCTTTCATGGTATCCTCTTCTCTATCATTCCTGTGTATTCCAATAGTCAGCAACCGTGTGTGCAATACTTTCTGCATCTAAACCTAATGATTCACGCAGCTTGGCAACTGAACCATGCTCTACAAATGTATCCGGTATTGCTATATTGTGCACCCGGATATTGCGGATGTCCTGCTGCATATAGAATGCATCCACTGCCTCTCCGTACCCTCCATATAATACATGTTCCTCCACTGTAACAATCACGTCATGCTCTCCGGCTAACTGTAATAACAGCTCTTCATCTAACGGTTTGATAAACCGGGCATTCACAAAGGTAATATCCATTCCTTCATCCTGTAACTGATGATATGCTATCTCCGCTTCCTCCACCATATTGCCAACTGCGATCATTGCAATCCGTCTGCCTTGATATAAAATCTCACTCTTTCCAAGTTCCATCGGTTCCAAATGTTCTTTCAATCCATAGTAAGCATCTCCCTTACTATACTTTACTGCAACCGGGCCATCATAAGTTATCGCAAATTCCATTGCCTTGGTCAGTTCATAACGGTTCTTCGGTGCAATTATCGTCATATTCGGAATATGGCTAAGATAAGCCGTATCAAAGATACCCTGATGTGTCTCTCCATCTTCCCCGACCAGTCCGGACCGGTCAATCGCAAATATCACATGGAGCCGCTGCAGACAGACATCATGTAAGATCTGGTCATAAGCGCGTTGCAGGAAAGATGAATACACTGCAACAACCGGAATCATTCCTTCACTTGCCAAACCTGCCGCAAAGGTAACTGCATGCTGTTCCGCAATTCCCACATCAAAGAATCGTTTTGGATATACATTTCCAAACTTCACAAGCCCTGTTCCCGATGCCATCGCTGCTGTAATTGCTACCAGATTGGGATTACTCTCTCCAAGAGCTAACATCTTTCTCGCAAATACATCTGTATAGGTCATCTTTGTCTTCTTCGATAACGCTTTTCCCGTTGCAATATCAAATGGTTTCACTCCATGGAAATATCTCGGATACTTCTCTGCGTACCGGTATCCCTTCCCTTTGACCGTCTTCACATGAACGACCACCGGCTTACGGAGCTTCATTGCCGCTTCAAATGTGTCTACCATCTGTCCAATATTATGGCCATCGATCGGTCCAATGTAGGTAATTCCCAAATCTTCAAAAAACATACCGGGAACCAATAATTCCTTAATACTATCCTTACCTCTCTTTACTGCCTTGGCAAGTCCTTCTCCAATTCCCGGAATATTCATAAGTCCTTTCTCTACCCCGGACTTCACATCATTATATGCCTGTCCCACACGAATCTTATTGAGGTAATTCGACATACCTCCAACATTCTCATCAATGGACATCTCATTGTCATTCAGCACGATCATACAGCTAGTCTTCAACCTTGCCAGATTGTTGAGTGCTTCATAGGTCAGTCCACCCGTAAAGGAACCGTCCCCAATTACCGCAACAACTGTATTGCAAATTCCCTTAAGTTCACTTGCTTTCGCCATTCCTATTGCCGCTGAAATGGAAGTAGAACTATGTCCTGTCTCAAATACATCCGTCTCACTTTCTTTACGTTTGGGAAATCCACTCATTCCACCAAACTGACGTAAATGGTCAAATCCGGCCTGTCGGCCCGTCAATATCTTATGGGTATAACTCTGATGCCCAACATCCCAGATAATCTTATCCTCCGGAAACTTCAACACCAGATGCAATGCCATCGTCAATTCCACGCAGCCCAGATTGGAAGCTAAATGTCCGCCTGTTTTTGATAAATGTTCAATCAAAAAGGTACGAATCTCCTGTGCTAACGGCTGCCAGTCCTCTGTATCGTATTGTTTGATATCATTTGGTTCCTTAATATTCTCTAACAATCCCATATTACTACCTCTTTTGTCTGTCAAACCCCTAATTCGTCCGATCGATCAGATATGTGATCAATGCATTCAGGAATGAAGCATCTCCTCTCATTCCCTTCACAATTGCAATCGCTTCTTCAGAAAGACGCTCTACCTCTTTCTTAGACGCTTCTATTCCATGAATCGTAACATAAGTCACCTTCCCGCTGATCTCATCACTATGGATCGGCTTACCTAATTCTTCAAATGTCGCCGTCTCATCCAAGATATCATCCTGAATCTGGAATGCCATTCCTACATTATATGCCACTCGTCTGATCTGTTCCATCTCTTTGACCGATGCACCTGCAAGGACACCACCGATCTGCATGGATGCCTCGATCAATGCTCCTGTCTTATTCTCATAAATATAGATCAATTGCTCTTTGTTAAGCCTTGTTCCGGTCAGTTCAACATCCGCAACCTGCCCCCCGATCATACCATAAATGCCCGGTTTTGCAGCAAGAATTGTCATAGCCTGATCCACTGCTCTACGTACCTGTACTTCCCGCTGTATCGCCGCAGGATCATCCATCTCTGCTTTCTCCACCATAGTATACGCTTTTGCCGCTGTCTCATACGCATAGTTCAACAGACTATCCCCGGCAAGAATTGCCATTGCTTCCCCATATACCACATGTGCTGTCTTTCTTCCTCTGCGGTAATCATCGTTATCAAGCGCCGGAAGATCATCATGAATCAGGGAATATGTATGAATCATCTCAATTGCCGCCATAAATGGCTCAATGATCTTATCTTTACCACCCAACAAATGATAGGTTTCATTCATCAACATTGGTCGGATTCGCTTACCGCCTGCGGACATCGTATACTGCATTGCATCGATTACCGTCTTCTGAAAGGAACTTTCCTTTGGCATATAAGCAAAAATCTTCTGTTCAATTCTTTCTGTTTTATTCTTTAAATCTTCCGAAAATCCCATATTATGCTTCCTCTCCCTCAGATAAAGATTCCCCGATCACAATCATCTCTTTCTCAATACCATTCAATTCCTGTTTGCATGCTGCTAACAGCCTGGCGCCCGTCCCATATAAGGTAATTGATTCCTGTAACGGCGTATCTTCTTTCTCTAACTTTGCAATAATATCTTCTAACTGCGTAAATGCCTGCTCTAACTGAAATGTATCTTCTTTCTTCGTCTCTTTCTTAACAGCCATCTTAACCCTCACTCTTTTCTGTAATCTTCACTACGTTTGCCTCCATCGTTCCATCTTGTACCGTAACCGAAATGGAGTCATGTTCTTTCACATTACGCACACTGCATATCGGTGCACCCTTACTATCTGCAATATATCCATATCCGCCTGTTAGCTTAGCGGTCGGGCTCAATCCATCCAGCTTTGCAAGCAATAACTCAAACTGATGCCTGCGTCTATTATATTTCTCACTAAACACTGCAGGTATGCGTTCCGCTGTTTTTTCATACTGCCGTCTTGCTTCCTCATAACGCTTTGTCGCAATCTGCGTAAGTCTTTCCTGCAAAGAATCCACATAGATTCTCTGATTCCGAAATCTTGTCATCGGTGATACCCGTTCTAATCTGGCTGCCACATTGTCAAGATACATCTTATTCCGATGCAGGTTCTGCGTCATAACCTGTTGCAGGTTCTGTTCTAACTGTTGTAGTTTCTCCACCTGTCCCATAATATCCGGTATGGCTAGTTCACAGGCAGCACTTGGTGTTGGTGCTCTTAGATCGGCCGCATAATCTGCAATCGTATTATCAATCTCATGTCCTGTTCCGGATATGATCGGTGTCTTTGCCTCATAGATTGCCCTTGCAACGATCTCCTCATTAAATGGCCATAAATCCTCGATGGAACCACCACCTCTTCCAACAATGATCGTATCCATCCCCATGGTATCCAATGTCTTGATTCCCTTCACAATGGTAGCTGCAGCACCGTCTCCCTGCACCTTAGCCGGATACAGATATAACTGCACATACGGATTCCTTCGTCTTGCCACATTCCGGATATCTTGTATTGCTGCTCCGGTCTTCGCTGTCACAATACCAATCTTCTTCGGAAACTTTGGAATCTCCTTCTTATGTTCAAAATCAAACAAACCTTCTTCATACAACTTCTGTTTGAGCAGCTCATAAGCCTCATAAAGATTCCCCACACCATCCTTAACGATGGATCTTACATAAATCTGGTATCTTCCATCTCTCTCATACACAGCAACGCTTCCCGTAAGAATGATACTCTGTCCATTCTCTAACTGAAAAGAAAGCCCATTCGCTCTGGCAGAACGAAACATCACCGCCGCAATGCTGCTTCCCTCTTCCTTCAATGTGAAATATATATGACCGGACGAATGATATTTCACATTCGATATCTCGCCCTTCACCTGTACTTCACGTAAGAAGAAATCATTGTCAAACATTCTCTTAATATACTTGTTAACCTGTGTAACTGAATATACTGTTGCCATGTTTCATATCCTATTCCAGGCTCTTCTCCACTTTGCCTAATACCGCATTCACAAATCCTTTCGCCTCTTCGTCACAGTAATTCTTACACAATTCTACTGCCTCGTTGATGGCTACCCGGTCCGGAACATCTTCCTCAAACATCATCTCATAGACTGCGATTCGCATAATGGCAATCTCTGCCTTACCGATACGATTCACATTCCAGCCCTCACAATTCTCTGCTATCTTTGCATCGATTGCCTCTAAATGATCCTCAACTGCCTCTGCTTTCTCTTTAATATATTGCAGATTCTCTTCGCTCTTTCCCTGTAAATCCTCTAATGCAAACGCAATCTGCTCTTCCATTCCATCCTCTTTTGCAAATGGAATACGGAAAACGATCTTGAAAATCTCTTCTCTTACCTGACTTCTTAACATGTATCTGTTCCTCTCTATCTATTAACGCATAATAGGGCTGCTTCGAAAGCCTTCTAAAAGGTCTACGAAACAGCCCTTCCCATACTAGATTATGCCTTTTCTTCTTTGGCAATTGCAACACCGGCAATCCGCACTCTTACCTGTGATACGGTAAGCCCTGTCATTGTCTCGATCGCCTGCTTTACTTTCTCCTGAACCTTAGAAGATACATCAATCACACTGTAACCATACTTCAATTCAATGGATAAGTCGACTTTGACATCTTCCGGAGAGACTGCTACTTTCACTCCCTTTGAAAGATTCTTCATTCCAAGCTTACTTACTAACTCATTCGTAATATTGCCATACATCTTAGCTACACCTTCTACTTCGGTTGCTGCAAGTCCCGCGATAATTGCGATCACATCATCTGCAATCTGGATATCTCCAAGAACACCTGCCTCCTTGAAGCTGTAGGAGCTACTCTGTGATTCTGTTGCCATAGTGATTCCTCCTTTGCCAAACCATTACTCATATGTAATATAGTATACCAAACATCCTATACTTTTTGCAATGTTTTTCGCACATTTTATGATTCAGTGGTTGTGATCACGATCTGATTCAGCTTACATCCCGTCTTTCTTGTAATAATATCCTCAATCTGTGTCCTTTGTTTGTCGGTCAATTCTTTTGTCGATACCGTCACATCTACACTATCATCTGAAATGCTTACGATGGCATCTGCAAAACCTTTTGCCGCAAGCTGTGTCTCTGCTGCATTTTCCTTCTCCATACGCTCGGTCATGGACAACATCTTGGAAACTGCATCCTTTTTTGCATCCTCAGACAGACTTTCATTATTCACAATCTCCAACAACGTCTCCTTGGCTTTTGATCGTGTCTGTTCCCGATTAAGCTTTGCCTGGGAAAGGGTAACAGAACCGCTTGTAAGCACTGCTTCGCCAACGGAATCGGAATCAATCGGTTCTCCATCCTGATCCACACTCGCATCGGCAAGCTCCTCTCCATCTGCCTCCTCGGTATCATCCTTTCCCTTTGCTGTATCACCCGCCGTTTCTTCTGTTTCATTCTCTGCTTTGGCATCTACTGTCTCTTCGACATCCTCTCCGGTTGTTTCCTCTGCAACTGCCGCAAGCTGTTCCCCATCATCTCCGTCTTCCACTACCGCACTGATTTCACTGTCATCCTGATTGCCTGCGGCTCCATCCCCTTGTACATCTTCCACAGAGGTATTTAACACTTGTTTATCCGAAGTAAAATTCAAATATCCTGCCACTGCGATCATAATGGCAAGCGCCGTAATAATAACCTGATTTTTTTTGAACATTTTCTTCATAGAAACCCTCTCTTATTCTTTTATTTGGATTTACACACAACTATTTTATGGGCATCAACGGAAAATAATGCCTGAACCGCCTCCTTTATCTGAAGCGTCAATACCTTGTTGTCACCACCTTCACATACTACAACAACGCCCTCAATCTCCGGGTACCGTTCCTTTACTACGATTGGTTCCGTATTCCCATCCTGTTCCATCAAGACTGTCTCCTGTTCACTTTGCATTCTGGTCTGTTCAGATATCTTCTGGTCCTCACTGCTGGTTTCTTTTTCACTCTCATAAGGCTGGTTCTTGTCTAATATCTTCTCTCCATTATCTTTGAGTGTGATCATTACATTAACGTTTCCGGCGCCCTCCATACCTGCTATTGTTTGTTCTAGCTTATTCTCTAAGTTTCCAATATATGCATCCTTTTCTATCTTTTTACTTTGTTCGGTTGTTTGCATTCCTGCTGTTTTCTTTTTACCTCCATTCCGACCCGACAGACTTTCCACCGGTGTGGCAACCAATAGAAAGAACACACCCAATAAGAATACAATCAGGATCTTCTGCCTTTTGTCTTCACTCATCTTTATATCCTTAAATATAGCAAAAATACCCTGCGCACCAGATTCCTTAGTCTCATCTGTTTCCTTCATATTGAATCACAACCTCCTGTCCGAATATTTCATGAAAATATTGCTCTAATACCCCAATATCTCCCACTGTGTCTCCAAATACAATCTGTACACGGCTTACAGTTCCATCTTCTTCCACTTCAACAGTAAGTTCTTCTATTGCATATCCGCTTTCCATCAGTGCTGCTTTCACCTGCATGGCAATCGACTGTTCGTATAAATGCAGGCTTTGTTCCGACATAAGATCCGGTTCGGAAACCGCAAAGAAATCTTTGATATATGTTATATAGGTGTCTTCATCAATCTGCAACAATTCCATAACCGGATGGATCATAACAAGAATAAATAACAAACCAACTACCAGACCAATGTGTTTCGCATATGATTTATTCGGACATAGCATTAAAATGACCGATGAGATAATCCCAAATAATAAGCCACTTCTAACCCAGGATAATATCCACTCCATCTCCTATTCTCCCTTTCGCCAGAAACCTGCCTCTGCTTATCCTCCGGTATTCCATCGTACATTTGTCGTCAGGATCACAATCGCAATGGACAGGATCGATAGTACCAGAGAGGTTCCTGCTGCCCGTACCAATACGCCGGTACTGTCACATGCCCCCTGAATTCCGGCAAGAATCCGTTTATCACTGACCGGCTGTACGAATGCCAGAATCACTCTATAAGCAACGTAGAAGCTAAACATTTTGAGCAGTGGAATTCCACCTAACACCACTAACAAAAGAACCGCTGATATTCCCACACAATTCTTGATCAATACTCCTGCACCTAACAAAATGGTACCAAGTGCAGAAAAGGAACTTCCACCCGGAATTACCGAAAGTCCCTTTTGTAATACACTATATTTTGCATTGTCATATACTGGCACTAAAATGCTTTTCATCACATTTAAACCGATAATTCCAGTGCCGACTGCTTTCAATATAAAACAGACCGACTGTTTGATCAGTACCGCTAACTTAGAAAACCGATCCTTTGACTGGATCTGATTGAGTACGACTACGAGAAAATAAACCCGGATTGCCGGAAGGACAAGATACAGTAATACTTTCTCTAATAAAGCCAGCATGCCAAGAAACATCGAATTGACCATCTGCGAAGTAGTCAGTCCACTGCATAATACAAGCGACATATAAAATGCCGGAAGCAGACATTCCATCAACTCCTTGATGTAACAAATGAGCTCCTCCGCCATGTTATATACTAACGAAAAGGATTGTAACAGCAACATTGCGATCATCAGATAGGTAATATAGAATCCCTGTTCCCCGACATAGCTGACTTTCAATATTGATGAATAATTATGAAAGACTGCTGCGATCACGACCAGCAACAATAACTTGATCAGCAAGGTTCTATTTTCTAATACCTCCACTAACATTCCCCGATAGAAACTTTCCAAGGCTTTCTGTATTGCTCCTTCCACGTCCCCACTCATAAGAATCCGGAATACATCCTGAAAGGATATATCCTCTTCCATTCCATATGCCCGCCGGATTCCATTTAAGTCGGCATCTAATCCTTCAAGATCCACCGCCTCTTCATATTCTTCTATATATGGTTCCTTTGCATAGGCCGGCCGGGATATTCCTAATATGTAAAAACATACGATACCAATTATCCAGAATCGATTGCACATATCTTCACCACCTTCTCTACGGCAGTACGGATGTGATCGTATTCACAATGGCAAGCAGGATAGGCATACTCATTACCATCATCGTAAGTTTCCCCCCAATCTCAATCTGTCCGGCGACTGACATAAATCCCGATTCCCTGCACACATTTGAGACAAACTCACACAAATAAGAAATGCCGACAATCTTTAGTAAAATCTCAAAATACCCGGACTCTAACCCAACATCTTCCATTACTCCATCTAAGAATTCCATCACAAAGGTAAGCCTGCCTACAGCATAAAATAGTACAAACATACTTAATAAAAAAGACAGATAGATCCACACCGGACTTCCCATCTGTTTTAATTGAAGTGCAAGTAATACACCAACCATTACCCCACACATAATCTTATAAAAACTCATATTAAGACCTCACAATCCAAATAAACTCTGCATGGATTGAAACAGTTCCACTACATAAGGAAGGAGCCAGGTAAGCACCACAATAATACCTGCCATTGTCACAAAAAATGCCTGATCATCCCGTCCTGCATGTTTCAACACCTGATTCAATAATGCTATCACAATTCCAAGTGCTGCTATTTTTATGATAATCTCAACCGGCATAACTGTTCTCTCCTTATTGCTTTCTGTTGATGGATACTTTCTCTACAGGAACAGGATACATGTCATAAAACCAATAAATGCACTGATGGATACAATCATTTTCTTCTTCTGTTTGATCTCTTTTTCCAAATTCCTGCGGTTATGTTCAATCTGTAATGCTACATAATCTAATGCCTTGCTCTGTACTGCCGTATCCAATGTTCCCAGCTTGTCCTTTAGGGCAAATAACGGCTCCATATCCTCCCGCTTCAGAGCTGACTGTTCATATAACTGCTCCGTCTCTTCTATCCAGACATCCGCAAACATCATACGATCCTTGTCCTGCAACCGCTTTGCCATATTGAAAAACCAATCAGAAAAAGGGGCTTTCTCCTGAATACTCATTTTTTCAAAACAAACAGGCAGCGGATTCGACATATATTGAATCTCGCTTTTTAATTGCAACAAAATACTATACAATCTGCGAAGCTCAGTTTCCCTTTGGTCTAGTCTGACATTCAACGAATACGCAAGATACCCACTACTGCCTAACACAAGGACTGAACCCATCATTTTGAAAATGATCTCCATCTGCATCCCTCCTGATCGTTTCAAAGATTTATCTTTAAGCGGGCAGCTTATTGGCAAATAATACACTTCCTCTCTCATCAAATATCGTCTCTACCTGTCCGGGTGTCTTTCCCCCTGCTAACACAACAAAACGTTTGAACATCTTTTCTTCTACCAGCTTGCGAAGTATCGGCTTATTTTTGATATCCTCAATCGAAGAACCGTGTACCGTTGCAATGATCTGGCAGCCACAATTCATTACATACGCAAGTGCCTCAATGTCTTCCCTTTTTCCAATCTCATCCACCGCGATCACAACCGGCGACATACTACGGATCATCATTAGCATTCCCTCTGCTTTTGGGCAACAGTCTAAGACGTCCGTCCGCATTCCGACATCATTTTGCGGAATCCCCAGATAACAGGCTCCAATCTCTGAACGTTCATCCACTACACCGACACTGATCCCCGGATGAATCTCATCTCCATTTGATACCAACCGCACAATATCTCGCAATAATGTTGTCTTACCACATCCGGGCGGCGAAATGATCAGAGTATGACAGATTCTGTCATTTTCATATATGTATGGCAAAATACCGGCTCCACATCCCTTCTTCTCATGTGACATACGGATATTGATAAATGAAATGTGTTTCACACTCTTCACCTTTCCCTGCTCTAAGATTACTTTTCCTGCCAATCCGATCCGGTGCCCGCCCTGTACTGTAATAAAGCCTTGTCGAATCTCATCCTCATACGCATAAAGAGAGAAACTACTGATATATTCTAATGTCTCCTTCACATCATTTGCCGTGACGATATAGCCCTCTTTTGCTTGTCTTAACAGCCTGCCACTCTCCGACATGAAATACTCGCCACCTGCATATAACAAAATAAACGGTTCATTGGTTCGAAGCCGCAGTTCTTGTAAACATTCATAATCAATCTGGGACTGTTCCAATATCCGGCGTAGTTTGGCTGAAACGATCTTTAGGATTTCTTCTTTCTTTGCCATGGTTCTTCCCTTCTTGTCTCGTATTTTTGATCCCCATATTGCTAATATATGCGAGGGAGTGGGAAATGATGACAAAAAGGAAGGCTCGATGATCATGCGGCGCCTCTGAATTGCTTCGCTGTTTGATTGATTTGGCTCCGCTCCATCTCGCCTGCCGGCTCGATGATCAAGCGGCGCTCTGAATTGCTTCGCTGTTTGATTGATTTGGCACCGTTCCATCTCGCCTTGCCGGCTCGATGATCAAGCGGCGCCAAATGAATGCGCTAACGCGCATTCTGAAAATAAAAAGAAAGCCCTTCTTTTCATGCTAGCATGAAGAAGGGCTTTCTTCCTATTTTCAAATCAAACAGCGATTCGCTTGGCTTATGCTCTTGACATATATTCACCAGTTCTGGTGTCGATAACGATCTTATCACCCTGGTTAACGAATAATGGCACATTCAATGTAGCACCAGTCTCAACCGTACAAGGCTTTGTAGCACCTGTTGCTGTATTACCCTTAACACCCGGCTCACACTCTGTAACCTCTAATGTTACATTAATCTCTGGCTCAATTGCAAATACATTACCATCATGAGATACAACCTTAACATTCTCGTTCTCTTTGACAAACTTCAAAGAATCTCCAACTACGTCAGAACCTAAAGCAATCTGATCATATGTCTCGTTATCCATGAAGTAATATAAATCTCCATCCTCATATAAATACTGCATATTCTTACGATCAATGTGAGCAGTCTCGAACTTCTCAGTTGGACGGAAACTGTTCTCGATCACACCACCATTGACGATATTCTTTAACTTAGTACGAACGAATGCAGCACCCTTACCTGGTTTTACGTGCTGGAACTCGATAACCTGACAGATCTTTCCTTCGTACTCAATTGTTACACCGTTTCTAAAATCACTTGCTGTAATTGTTGCCATGAAAATAATCCTCCTTAAAACTTCTCATCTCATACGCACTCATAATCATACGTTCTTAGCCTCTATTAGGCACTCATATACCAAGATTATACCTTATTCGTATATATTTTTCAATAAAAAAATGTGTGATACACTAAAAATACAACGTCCTGATGGATAAATAAGCAAAAATCCGCTTATCCACCTAGGATTCCTGCTTTGCTAATGCTTCTTCAGCCGCATCTAACGACTCATATCCATAAAGCAATGCCGTATTCGTCATAATCTGCTTTGCAAGATTCTCCTCTGCCTGCTTTAATGATACGATCCATCTTCCATATAGGGATAATGTCCGATCTGAATAAGTCAGCAATTCGCCCTTCAAATATGTCTCATAGGATGTGTTCCATGGATTATCCGTCTCTTTCCGAATTGTTCTGGCATTTCCCGCCATATAAGGATACTCTTTGGCAAACGCCTCCATCCATTCTACCTGAATCTCTGCAATCTGATCCACAATAGCGCGTTTCTGCTCCGAACATACCGGAAAACGATCTGCAATCTTCGCGTATTCCTCCGGCGTTGTCGACTCCATCATCCTACCATACTTTTCTGTGATCAGATTCCAGTTACGATCATTTGCTTCCACAAAATCGACATAGAAGCTTTCCAATAATTCCTTCGGCCATGTAAGATACTGGCTTTTCCGCATAACAGAAAATGTATTCCAGTCATTCTGACAGTCTGCCCTGCCACCTTCATTTTCCACCTTATCAAAGGCATTCCATTCCAACCTGACAATGGCATCTACCAGTTCTTCTTTTGTAATGACATCTTCCTTCATCGTGGATATCCCCTCTTTTCTTTCCTGTAGTACATATGGTATCTGGTCTTCTAAATACACCGCATCACTTGTTGTATAGCCCATTCGTTTCAATAACTGCACCATTGATTCCGCAATATGCTGAATCTGTTCCACAATCGGATCATCTGCATTCGTAATTCCAATCCAGTCAACCGCCTCTCGCTGCCGATAACTTTCAAGCGATGGATATTCTGTCATCAGCACCTCAATCTGCCGCAGGATATCCTGTCCTTCCTTAAGCTGACGTGCCATAATAAGCTGCCACTTCCTATGTGGCATATAGACATCATTTACCAGATAGAGTAATTGTATCGTCTGCTCTTCCATCTCATGAAGCATCCGCACCGCGCTTTCCAACTCACCACGTTTCATCATACGCTCGTAATTATACTGTCCGGACTGACAGATCAACCCTAATACCTGTGCCAGTTTTCTCCGCTTAATCTCCTGCGGATATCCTTTTTTGAGATTCGTATAAATGCGTCCAAAGACCGTGTCCGTTCCTTCAAACAACCTTCCATTCGTTGCAGTAGCAAGCTGCCAGTCCTCTACCCTCAGATAGACCGAATCCGGCAGGTTCTCATGTTTCATCACATAAGCAATCTCTTCCTCTGACAGATTAAGGATTCTGCCAAGGAAATCTTCTATCACGATCACGCCATTTCTCGGTTTGTCCGGAATCTCAACCGGTCGCTGTAATCCCCGGAAGGTATCCGGCAGATTTGCATAGAATTCTTCTAACTTTGCTCCATCCTTTTCGTACCGCTCTCGCGTCACAAAGAGATCAAAGCCCGGACCAAAATCATGATCCATGGAAAAAATATCGTCCATACCAAAACATTCCGAACCTTCTCCTACTTTTCCAACTGCAACCGGTACAGCTTGTTCTGAACTTCCAGTCAACTCTTTATCTCCCTGTTTCCCCTCACTTGTCCCTAACCGACCATGTGCGATATACTGATTCATCGACTGTTTCGCATATTTCTCATAATAATCCTGTGCAAGTTTCAATCCTTTCATAGCACAGGGCTTTCCCAACTGTTCATAACACATCTGAACATTGCACAGCAACCGGAAGTATGCATGTGTCAGCCCAACATGACTGCGCAACAATACCATTGCCTGTTGAAATGTTTCCGAGGCTCTTTCATATTCATTTTTTGCAACTAAGATATCACCAAGTGCTGACAATGCCGCACTGTAATGATAATCCTCTGTCAATCCATCCCGGAATATTGTAAGTCCCTGTTGTATGGCTTCTTCTGCCTCCTGAAGCTTTCCAGCTTTCGTATAAGATACCGCCAGATTCGTATAGGTAACTGCGAGTTCTACCTTTGCCTCCGGGTATTCCTTCACAATTACAAGTGCATCTGACAACGCCTGGCAGGCATCCTCAAAACGTCCCATCTCCTGATATAACAAAGAAAGATTATTCCGATAACTTGCCCATCGAAAATCCTTTGCCTCTAATACTTTCCGATAGATCTGTTCTACCTGCTTATAGTATTGAAGTGACTGCTCCCATTTTCCTGCCGCACGATAGGCATTCGCAATATTCAAGCAGCTTGTTCCGTAATGAACGGTATCCTTCAAACCTGCCCGTTCCATAAATGGCAGCAGTTTTTCACAATATGCTTCGGCCTTATCATACTGTGAACTGTCCCGATAAAACCCAATCAATTCATTAATGATCGTAATCGCTGCTCCGACATCTCCCTCTTTCAATGCCTGTTCCAAATGCTTTGACAGATAATCTTCTACCTGGCCACTCTTTCGTTCTGCAAACAACTGATCCAGCCCACGGATCACATTTTCAATATCCATACTTCCATTTTCCTTTCCTATTCATCATTCCTGCAATCATGCAGACTTGATTGCATATATTCCATACACACAAAGGGCAGATTCTATAACTATCTTCAAATCCGCCCCTATCTTACATATTTCCTATTAATTTGTCTTTCAAAACTGCCATAAATTCCCGCACATAATTGGTCGGCATCAGGTACCAGACTGACTTTGCTGCCAACCCCTCTACCTGCTCATACCCTGCCTTTCTCGCAATACCAACCGCACGCAACACATGGAAATCGGTTGTTACCACTATCACCTTGGATTCTTTCACATTCTCCCCTGCTTTGGTAAGAATTTCTTTGGAATAATCGAGGTTTTCCTTGGTCGAGGTCGACAGATCTTCCACAAGAATTCTATCTGCAGCTATTCCATAAGAAAGCAGACCATTCTTCATTGCCTCTGCTTCTGAAATTCCTTCATCTGCACCCTGGCCACCGCTGACGATTGCCTGCGTATCAGGATGCTTCTTCATATACTCAGCAGCTTTATTGATCCGGTACTGTAAGATCAAAGAAGGTGTTGTGCCATTCACTTTAGCACCTAACACGATCAGGTAATCTGCCTCTTCTTTCGGTTGCTTTGCACTCTCCGCAATGATCATCCCTTCGATCACGACAAATACCAGACAGCCACACATAACAATTGCTTCTATCAAAATGAGAACCGGCTTTGGCATCCATTGAAATCCCCTCTTAGAAAAGGTCAGAACAAGTGAGACTCCAAGAAAGAACAAACCAAGTACCAGCCACACAAAGCTGAACCGGAAAGCCGGCCCAATCGTTGCCATCAATATACAAAAATACAGCAGACATACAAGTGCAAGTGCATAACCACTATACTGTATTATTCTCTTCTTCATGACGTAGCCTTATCCCTTAACCGTTTGACTACTTCCTCTTCCCGTCCGGTCTCCTCCTGATACGAAGAAGCAACTACAATCAGGGTAACTCCTAATTCTAATGCAGCTTCCATCTTCTCGATGAAACCACTTGAGATACCGGAATCTTTTGTCACCAGATAACGAATCTGATAATCCTTCAACATGGCTTGATTCATCTGTTTTGAGAATGGTCCGGTCATCCCGATCAAATGTCTTCCCCGAATTCCCAATTCCTCACAGGCTGCCATAATATTACTATTCGATATCACTCTTGAGTACAGACGATCCTTATAATGCTCCAACCTTGTATATTCATAAATCTCTAATGCACCGGTCGCTGTCAGTACATTACCCTCTACCTCATTGAGATAATCCACAGCTGCCTTAATACTCTCTACAATTATGATACGATCATTGCCCGCATCCTTCTGTAATTCCCCCTTGACTACCAGTTCGCCCCGGTTCGCCAATTCATAGATAGCGGTTAATTCCCCCTTGACTGCCAGTTCACCTTTGACAGACAACTCACCCTTCACCGATAATCCTGTGCGTGGAATAGCCACCACACCACTTGACTGTACGATCATTTCCTTCTTATCATTGTTATTATTCTTCTCTGCCATTGCTCTAACCTCCTGCAATCAATATCTGTCTCTACATCTCAGAACCGGATGGTCAGCTTCTTCACAGCCGCAGCCATAGCAATTCCATCCCGTTCCTGCTTCTTGATCACAAGCTTTCCATTATGACTTCCCCTCAATGCACAACGCTCGCTGGCATTATCAATATTAAAGATATCACCTACACTATCGCATCCCGTAAAATTACCTGTTATCTCCTCCAACGTCTCATCTGAATAAGTCTGATACTTGACATTCAAGGATCTTGCAACCTCTACAATACCCGGTTCTTCGTCTAAATGATAAATGGAACAGATGCGTCCAATTCTTGTCAATGGAATCTGATACTTCTGCAAAGTCGAATAAATAAACTGTTCGATATCACTCGCCTTTGTTCCCGGACTGCACACAAGACCAATGATAATATTCTTCGGAACTAAATGCAATGTCTTCTCAAACGGATGGGACAACAGATCCGTCGATACAAATATGCCTGCATCCTTACCCTCATTGCCAAGACTTTCCGGCACTTTTCCTTCTATAAAGTAATCACACTCAAAGCCAACCGGCTTACCATATAGAATCTCATTCGAAATCTCCTTTGCCAGGACACTCTCCACGATATTCAGATGATTCTTCTTGGCAAATGCTTCAATACTGAACACACCACCTAAATGATTCCCATTCGTAATAACCGGATTCGCATTCAACTGATCTGCCAGACTATACGCTAATTCATTCGCTGTCACCATCTGACCCGATAACAACGGAATCACATTCTTACCAATCTCGTCCAACACCACCACCGCAGGGTCTACCGCTTTGCTCCGGATAAATGGTGTAATTGTCCGGATTGCCGTCTCACATGATCCAATAAATATAATGGCATCTGTCTCATAGAAGATTCTCGCCACCGTAGTTTCCAACCTCTGAATCGGCAGCTTGCCCGCCATCACTGCAAACTTCTCTGATGCATACGAATAAACACTATGTCCTTCCTCTTCCAAACATACTTCTATCTTATCACTTAAAATACATCCCTTGATAGAAAATGCCAACAAACTAATATTCATATCATCCCTCCAATCCTTACTCCACTTCCCATACAGATGTAAATATTATACACCATTTTTCTTATATATTAAAGCTTTTTCAGGCAATCTTAATGAGCAAATCGCATTTTCCGGTAACTCTTTCCTATCTTTGTTATCAAGGAATCCCGAACAAATAACTTCTCTCTAAAACAAAAAAAGAGTAGCCCGACCCAGAAGTCTATATTCTTCTGAGCAGGCATACTCCTATCAGCCCTCATTCTTATTCTTTATCTAACCAATTACTTCTTAGTAATATATCCCTGTGCTTTCAAAAGCTCTGCACAAAGAACTGCTCCACCTGCAGCGCCACGAACGGTGTTATGAGAAAGTCCAACAAATTTCCAGTCATATACACTGTCCTCACGGATACGTCCAACAGAGATCCCCATTCCATGCTCAAAGTCGACATCTAACGTAACCTGCGGACGATTGTCCTCTTCCATATACTGAATGAACTGCTTTGGTGCACTTGGAAGGTTCAACTCCTGTGGAACTCCCTTGTATTCTACTAACTTCTGAATCAACTGCTCCTTAGTCGGCTGCTTCTTGAACTTTACAAATACAGCAGCGGTATGACCATTCAATACCGGAACGCGGATACACTGACAGGTAATAACCGGACTGGTTGCAGGAACAATCTCACCCTTCTCCTCATCAATATGTCCCCAGATACGAAGTGGCTCTTTTTCCGACTTCTCTTCCTCTCCACCGATAAACGGAATAATATTACCAACCATCTCCGGCCAATCCTTAAATGTCTTACCTGCACCGGAAATTGCCTGATATGTAGTAGCCACTACTTCATATGGCTCAAATTCCTTCCATGCCGTTAATACAGGAGCATAACTCTGGATCGAACAATTAGGTTTTACCGCTACGAATCCGCGAGTAGTTCCCAAACGCTTCTTCTGGAACTCAATTACTTTCATATGCTCCGGATTGATCTCCGGAACAACCATCGGTACATCCGGTGTCCATCTATGTGCAGAGTTATTGGATACAACCGGCGTCTCCGTCTTAGCATATGCTTCCTCAATCGCCTTGATCTCATCCTTGCTCATATCTACTGCACTAAATACAAAGTCAACAGTAGAAGCAACTTCTTCTACTTCATTCACGTTGTGTACAATAATCTTCTTTACTGCTTCCGGCATTGGAGTATCCATCTTCCATCTGTCCCCTACGGCTTCCTCATATGTCTTGCCGGCACTTCTAGGACTTGCTGCAATTGTAGTTACCTCAAACCATGGATGATTCTCCAATAACGCGATAAATCTCTGACCTACCATACCAGTACCACCAAGGATACCTACTTTCAACTTTTCACTCATATTTCATACTCCTCTTTATCTTTGACAAATGAACCTCTCCTTTGTCATCGTTGTAATCCCCATAATCATACTCTAATCCATCCGATAACGCAAGAGCTTTCTCTAAGGATTGTGCATTTTGCCTTGAATCCACACCTATTTGATAGGAATCATATGCAATATTTTCATACCGTTCATCCCTTTACCGCAATCATAAACTCCACACCATCATCTGTATTCTCTACTGAACAATATCCTTCATGTGCTGATGCAATCTCCTTTACAATAGATAACCCAACACCAAATCCCTTTCCACGTGTCCTCGCTTTATCCACCTTACTAAAAGCATCCCAGATAGACTCCATCTCTGACTCAGCAATATGACTACCGGAATTATACACCCGGAACTCATAATATTCCCCGTTACGCCTGCCCGCAACCCGGATCCGCATCTGATCCCCCGTTCCATGCGATACTGCATTTCGCACAAGATTATTCAAAGCTCTCTCCACCAAAAGAAAATCTGCATTTATAACATCATCTGCATCATATTGCTCCGTATATGTGATATTTTTCTCTAATGTCTCATCCCGGAAGCAATTCCGGATATTCCGCATCAGGTATTTCACCGCAAAGGATTCCTGATGCATCTCTTCCGTCTTTTGCTCAAATTTGGATAGTTCTAACATCTCTCTCACCAATACATCTACCCGGGTACTTTCATTGGATATGATCTCGCAGTATTGCAACGCTTTTTCCGGATTCTTCTGCAGCACAACCTTCAGACGATCCGCATATCCCATAATAACCGCAATTGGAGATTTGATCTCATGGGAAATATTGCGCACAAGACGTTTTCTCTTTTCAAGATCATTTTGCAATTGGACAAGATTTGCCTCTAAATGATCCGACATCTTATTAATTGCCATTCCCAACTGCCCTAACTCATCCTCCGACTTCACCTCTACCCGGATATCAAATTCCAGATTTGATATATGTTCTGCCGCACGCTGCATGTTACGGATCGGCACAACCATGCGTTTCGTAATTCTCCATACAAACAACCAGCCCACTAATATAATAACAACCCCTGCTAAGAGATCAAATACAATCGCCGAATACATGGCATTTTCCAGGCTCCGATACGATCGCCCTAATATCACATAGCGGTCTTTTGCAACTTTCTTGATCACCCTTACTAAAATTACACCGGACTGTTTCTCTGAATTTCTTGACATGGATACGACTTCCCCATTATCCAATTGTTCTTTCGTATCGTCAAACAAAATGGAACTCATAGAACCAACCGCCTTTTGATGGTATTCGCTGATCTTAGTTGTACTAATTACATTCTTATCCCCATCGATCACTGTAACGGCGGTATTCATATCCTCATCAATCTGTTCAATATATCCGGTGAATTCATCATCTGTATAAGAATCTTCATGTTCCATCGTTTGGGCAATCTTCTCCATCTGTTTCGTACTAAGATACACCGAAAAAGGAATCATAAAGAAATAGGTCAATACAATATTAAGAATAATAAAAGACGCTATCAATGCTACGCCAATCGCACAGATTCTCTTTCCTAATGACTTCTTCATGCCTCTACCTCAAAGGAATAACCAATTCCACGGATCGTCTTAATGTAATTACCTGCATCCCCTAAGTTTGCCCGTAACATCTTCACATGCGTATCAATCGTACGGATATCTCCTTCATAATCATATCCCCAGATACGATCAAGGATCTTCTCCCTTGAAAGTACAATATTCTGATTATTGACAAGCAGTTCCAACAATTGAAATTCCTTGTTATTCAATGGAATCTCTTCTCCCTTGACATATACTTTATGTGCCACCGGATCAATCTCCAAAATTCCCAATTCTATACTTTCTAAGCTCTGTGCCTTCGTTAAACGCAACAGATTCTTCACCCGTTCCACCAGGATGTCATAGTGAAATGGTTTGCTGACAAAATCACTTGCTCCATGCCGCAAGCAGGCCAATTCACTTGATGAATCCCCAAGTGCAGTCAACATCAGAACCGGAACATCCGTCCGATCCCGAATCTCTTCCAACACTTCCATGCCATCCATCTTTGGCATCATAATATCTAATATCACAAGTGCAATATCCGGCGTATTCCAAAAGATATCCACTGCCTCCTGTCCATCCCGTGCCGTATACACCTGATATCCTTCCTCTTCCAAAACTTCTTTCACCAAATCCCGCAACAGATCATCATCATCTGCCACCAAAAGATTCACCGCCATATATGTATCCTCCAATCTCAGCCCACTTCTCCTGCGTATATCTTAGCACAGCTTCTGCAAAGAACCGCAACTATTTCAAGAAGAACGCTTCTTTTTTTATCATATCCCATCTATGTGAAATATACAAGAAAAGGCAGTTACAAATGTAACTGCCTTACAATAGTAATCTATCATGCTGCCGGAACAAACACGGTATTGAACCTCAGTTGATATAACCAACTGCCTCGATCAGATGACACGCACCTTAACAACACCTTCTACGGCTTCTAACTCAGTCTTGCTTGCATCATCAATCGCAGCATCTACATCCAAAATGGTATATGCCCAGTCACCCTTTGACTTGCTGACCATATTGGCAATGTTAACCGACTTGCTGGAGAACACACCTGTAAATCTGGTAAGCATATCCGGAATATTCTTATGACAAATGGCTACTCTGGCTGCTGTCTCACAAACACCTGCATCACATGCCGGATAGTTTACGGAATTCTTAATGTTACCATTCTCCATAAAATCAGCGATCTGCTTTACAGCCATTACTGCACAGTTATCCTCTGACTCTTCCGTAGAAGCACCAAGATGTGGCAATGTAATCACATTATCTACACCTGCAACTGCCGGATTTGGGAAGTCTGTCACATACTTAGCCACCTTGCCGGAAGCAAGTGCTTCAATCATGTCTGCATCATTTACCAGAGTATCTCTCGCAAAGTTAAGAATACGAACGCCATCTTTCATCATTGCAAATGCTTCTTTGTTAAGCATTCCCTTTGTGCTAGGAAGTGCCGGAACATGAATGGTAATATAATCGCACTCTTTGTAAATGTCCTCTACATTGGTAATATGCTTAATATGACGGGATAATGACCATGCTGCATCTACAGATACATATGGATCATAACCATATACTTCCATACCAAGACGGAATGCAATATTAGCGACCTTGGCACCGATCGCACCAAGTCCGATTACACCTAACTTCTTACCCTGAATCTCATTACCTGCATACTGTTTCTTCTGCTTTTCCACCTTCTTCGCAATATCAGGATCTGCTGCATTCTCCTTTACCCAGTTATAACCACCCATCAGATCACGGGAAGCAAGTAATAGACCGGCAACTACGATCTCCTTTACACCATTGGCATTCGCACCCGGTGTATTGAATACAACAATACCCTTCTCTGCACACTTATCAAGCGGAATATTATTCACACCTGCACCCGCTCTTGCAATTGCTGCAAGACTGTCAGGAAGGTCCAAGTCATGCATTGCTGCAGAACGTACTAATACGGCATCTGCATTATCCATGCTGTCTACAATTTCATAATTATCTGAGAATAAATCCAAACCACATGCTGCAATTGGATTCAAACAATTAACTTTTGTCATGATTACTCCTCTTTCTTATTACTTTGCATTGTTTGCTTCAAACTCTTTCATGAACTCTACTAACTTCTCAACACCTTCGATCGGCATTGCATTGTAGATAGATGCACGCATACCACCAACTGTTCTGTGTCCCTTAAGGTTCACAAATCCTGCTGCAGTTGCTTCCTTTACAAACTTCGCATCCATCTCTTCATCACCTGTTACAAATGGTACATTCATCAAAGAACGATCTTCCTTCACAACCGTACCCTTAAATAACTTAGAAGAATCTAAGAAATCATAAAGAATGGCTGCCTTCTTCTCGTTGTGGATCTTCATTGCCTCTAATCCACCCATCTCTTTTACCCATTTGAACACTTTACCACAGATATAGATACCATATGCTGGTGGTGTGTTATATAAAGAATTTGCATCTGCCTGTGTCTTGTATTTCAACATAGTTGGAGTACCCGGTAATACATCATCTGTGATCAGATCCTCACGAATGATTGCAATAACAACACCTGCAGGTCCTACATTCTTCTGAACACCAAAGTAAATAAGACCATAATCTTCCACATTCACTGGCTGAGACAAAATATCAGATGACATATCTGCTACTAAGATCTTACCCTTTGTATTCGGAAGCTTCTTGTAAGTGGTTCCGTAAATTGTATTGTTATGGCAGATATATACATAATCTGCATCATCATCAATATCCAAATCGCTGCAATCCGGAATATAGGAAAAAGTCTTATCTGCAGAAGATGCAATTGCTTTTGCATTACCATATCTCTTTGCTTCTTCAAAAGCCTTCTTAGCCCACTGTCCTGTAATAATGTAATCTGCAACACCATTTTTCATCAGGTTCATCGGAATTGCTGCAAACTGCTGCGACGCACCACCTTGTAAGAACAAAACTTTGTAGTTGTCTGGAATCTTCATTAAGTCTCTCAAATCCTGCTCTGCAGTCTGAATGATCTCTTCAAAAGCTTTGGATCGATGACTCATCTCCATAACACTCATTCCGGTTCCGTTGTAGTTTAACATCTCGTCTGCTGCCTGTTTTAACACAACCTCTGGCAATACAGATGGTCCTGCTGAAAAATTGTACACTCTTTCCATGTCATATCCTCCTATATGTTCCTTATACTACTTTCTGTCTGCCCTTCCGAAATACCATTTCTTCTTGCAGACATTCAAGTCTTTTATAATATACTATACGTGCGATCCGAATATGTCAAATCGCACGTTCGTATTTCATTAGTTTGCAGCCACGTATGGCTTACGATTCTATATTATTTCTCAAGGTCTTCCTCAGAGAAACAGGTTGAGATTGGCTGACCGGCTGCAACCATAGGCCATACCTTATCATCCTCATCGATCTGTGCATCAATCACACATGGTCTTCCGGATGCTAATGCCTGCTTAAATGCATCCTCAAACTCAGAGATTGTTGTTGCCTTAAATGCCAAAGCTCCCATACCCTCTGAGATCTTAACAAAATCAACCGCATCATCTAATATAGTATTCGAATATCTCTTATCATAGAACAATGTCTGCCACTGACGAACCATTCCCAATACATGGTTATTAATAACAACCTGAATGATTGGAATATTATATCTTGCAGCGGTTGCAATCTCGTTCATATTCATACGGAAACAACCATCTCCGGCAATATTAACCACTACCTTATCCGGTCTTCCGACTTTGGCTCCGATACATGCACCTAAGCCATATCCCATCGTACCAAGTCCACCGGAAGTCAACAACTGTCTTGGCTCCTTAAACTTATACATCTGTGCCGCCCACATCTGATGCTGTCCTACATCGGTTGTGATAATGGCATCTCCCTTCGTCAGCTCATAGATCTTAGAAATTGCAGTCGGGCCTGTGAAAACATCGGTTGGATAAGTATTCGGATACTTCTCTTCCATTGAAAGAATCTCTTCTTTCCATTCTTTGTGATCCTGTTGGTCGATCACTGCATTCAGTCTTGTAAGGATCTCCTTTGCATCTCCAATAATACTTGCATCTACTACAATATTCTTATTAATCTCTGCTGCATCTACATCAATCTGTACGATCTTCGCATTGTTGGCAAACTTCTTCGCATTACCGATTACACGGTCAGAAAAACGTCCACCGATTACGATCAACAGATCTGCCTCCGTCACACCAAAGTTAGAAACCTTCGTTCCATGCATACCGATCATGCCTGTGTAATGTGGATCATTGCCATCAATCACACCCTTACCCATCAACGTATCGCAAACCGGTGCATCCATCTTCTCAACGAACTCACGAACCTCTTTGTAAGCTCCCGATGCTACAGCACCACCACCAACCATAATGTATGGTTTCTTAGACTTAGCAATCATCTTAGCAACTGTCTCAATATCAGATTCCCAGATCGTATCCGTTACCGGTGCGATCTCCTCCGGTTTCTTATATTCATAATCTGCCAGATTCGAAGTCACATCCTTGGTAATATCCACCAATACCGGACCCGGTCTTCCTGTCTTGGCAATCTTAAATGCACGACGAATCGTATCTGCCAACTCATGTACATTCTTAACAATAAAGCTATGCTTTGTAATTGGCATAACAACACCGGCAATATCGATCTCCTGGAAAGAATCCTTTCCCAATAACGATACACCAACATTCGCTGTAATCGCAACCAACGGAATTGAATCCATATATGCCGTTGCAATTCCTGTTACTAAATTCGTTGCTCCCGGACCGGAAGTTGCCATACATACACCAACCTTACCGGTTGCTCTTGCATATCCGTCTGCTGCATGAGACGCTCCCTGTTCATGGGATGTCAAAACATGATGAATCTCCGGATGTTTATATAATGCATCATAGACATTCAGTATGGTACCTCCCGGATAACCGAATACTGTGTCTACCCCCTGTTCTTTCAAACATTCGATTACAATTTCTGAACCTGTTAACTGTTTCATACTTATATCTCCTCTTTCAGTCAGGTGCCATATCAGCACCTGACAATATATTTATTACTATACGATTTGTATTCTCTCATCTTTACAATAATAAAACTTTTATAGTGGTTTTGTAAAGTCCATATTCAAAGTTTTGTCAAAATAAGGTATTTCTGCTTAATTATTTTAATTCCAAAACTGCTCCTCGATTACCGGAAGTCACCATTTTCGCATATCTTGCAAGATATCCGGTTGTAACCTTTGGCTCTCTTGGAGTCCAGTTTGCTTTTCTCTTTTCAAGTTCTTCGTCCGAAATGCATAACTCGATCGAACATGCATCAATATCAATCTTAATGATATCGCCCTCTTCTACAAATGCGATCGGGCCGCCAACGGCTGCCTCCGGAGATACATGACCGATAGACGCTCCACGGCTTGCTCCTGAAAAACGTCCATCTGTGATCAAAGCCACAGAAGAACCAAGTCCCATTCCTGCGATAGCAGAGGTTGGATTCAGCATCTCTCTCATGCCAGGGCCACCCTTCGGACCTTCATAACGGATCACTACAACGTCTCCTTCTACAATCTTACCACCCTTGATTGCTGCAATTGCATCCTCTTCACAATCAAATACACGAGCCGGACCTTCATGTTGAAGCATTTCCGGAACAACAGCAGAACGTTTTACAACGGAACCATCCGGAGCAAGATTACCCTTCAATACTGCAAGACCACCTGTTACACTATATGGATTATCCAGTGGACGAATTACCTCTGGATTCTTATTTACATGTCCTTCGACTGCTTCACCAATTGTCTTACCGGTTACTGTCATACAATCCTCGTTGATCAAACCTTTGCTCTTTAACTGGTTGATCACTGCATATACACCGCCTGCTTCATTCAGATCTTCCATATATGTAGGTCCTGCCGGTGCTAAATGACAAAGGTTTGGAGTCTTTGCACTTACTTCGTTTGCTAAAGAAATGTCAAAGTCAAATCCAATCTCATGAGCAATTGCCGGAATATGTAACATAGAATTTGTAGAACAGCCTAATGCCATATCAACCGTTAATGCATTCATGATCGCTTCTTTGGTAATGATGTCTCTTGGACGGATGTTCTTCTTATACATCTCCATAACTGCCATACCTGCATGCTTTGCAAGCTTGATACGCTCTGAATATACGGCAGGAATCGTTCCATTACCCGGAAGTCCCATACCAAGTGCTTCTGTTAAACAGTTCATAGAGTTTGCAGTATACATACCGGAGCAGGAACCACAGGTTGGACATGCTTTACATTCAAATTCATTGACATCCTCTTCGCTCATTGTACCTGCTGCATAAGAACCAACTGCCTCAAACATAGATGAAAGGGAAGTCTTATGTCCCTTCACATGTCCGGCAAGCATTGGGCCACCGGATACAAATACGGTTGGAACATTCACTCTGGCTGCTGCCATCAAAAGTCCCGGTACGTTCTTATCACAGTTCGGGATCATAACCAGTGCATCAAACTGATGGGCAATTGCCATACATTCCGTAGAATCTGCAATCAGATCTCTTGTTACCAGAGAATATTTCATTCCAATGTGTCCCATTGCAATACCGTCACAAACTGCAATTGCAGGGAACATAACCGGCATACCACCGGCTTCTGCGACACCAAGCTTTACAGCCTGTGCAATCTTATCCAAGTTCATATGGCCTGGTACGATCTCATTGTATGAACACACAATACCGACCAATGGTTTCTTCATCTCTTCTTCTGTCATTCCTAACGCATTGAACAGGGACCGGTGTGGTGCCTGCTGCATGCCAACTTTTACATTATCGCTCTTCATATTATCGCTCCTTTTATACATATTATGCGCTCGACAGTATATAGAAACATTCCGCACACACTCTCGTTCCGTTGCAAACGCAGTGGTACTAAGTTCGGCAAGCCTCACTAAGTGCCAGCGTTCGCAAAGGGTGCTGCATATTAACTATATACTGTCTTAGCGCTTATACTCTGTTATAACAAATATTATGATATAAACACCTCGCAACTCGGCTCTCTTTCGCACTAGAGTTCATGCTAATGCATTCACTAAGTGCTCAAGGAAGTACCGGCGGTTCTGAAGTACCTGCTTATAGTAATTGTTATATTCGTACAACTTACAATCTACTTATACGAGTTTCACAATCACCTATATACAGTTTCATATAATATTCCATCTTAATCAGATCCGCTCTGCGATCAAGTCACCCATCTGTGTGGTAGAGACGAGTGTCGTTCCCTCTGATACGATATCACAGGTACGATATCCTTCCTCTAATACCTTCTTAACGGCTGTTTCAATGGCATCGGCTTCCTTGTCTAAATCCAATGAGAAACGCAACAACATCGCTGCGGAAAGAATCGTTGCAATCGGATTTGCCTTATTCTGTCCTGCAATATCCGGTGCAGATCCACCACTTGGCTCATACATACCAAACTTTGTCTCATTGAGTGAGGCAGAAGCTAACATACCGATCGAACCGGTTACCATGGATGCCTCATCCGATAAAATATCACCAAACATATTCTCTGTTAAGATAACGTCAAACTGTGCAGGATCTTTGACAAGCTGCATGGCAGCGTTATCCACTAACATATGTTCATAAGATACTTCTGGATAATCTTTTGCAACCTCTTCTACAATCTTTCTCCATAATCTGGAAGAATCTAATACATTTGCCTTATCAACAGAAGTCACTTTCTTGCGACGTTTCATTGCAATATCAAAACCTTTGATCGCGATTCTGCGGATCTCATTCTCGTTATAAGTCAAAGTATCAACAGCAGTCATCACACCGTCTACTTCTTTCGTCTCACGCTTTCCAAAGTAAAGTCCTCCGGTAAGCTCCCTCATGATCATCATATCAAAACCCTTTTCTGAGATCTCTTCCTTTAACGGGCATGCTCCGCGAAGTTCCGGATACAATAATGCCGGACGTAAGTTGGCAAACAGGTTAAGCTCCTTACGGATCTTCAGCAGACCTGCTTCCGGTCTTAAATGTGGCGGCAACTGATACCATGGTGATGTACTGGTGTTACCACCAATCGAACCTAATAATACAGCATCTGCTTTTTTCGCCTTGGCAACTGTCTCGTCGGTAAGTGGCTCTCCATATGTATCAATGGAACATCCACCCATCAACAGCTGATCATATTGAAAAGTATGACCAAACTTCTCTCCGACTTTATCTAATACCTTTATTGCTTCTGTCACAACTTCAGGGCCAATCCCATCCCCCTTAATGACTGCTAAATTGTAATTCATATCGAACCTCTTTTCTTTCTGGTTATCTTACCAATTCCATATACTGACATAACCGATCCTATATTGCAAATCGGTACTTTCTGTACGCACACCGGCTATTCATTCATGAAATTATTGTTGTTTTACTTATTGTTAATGTAGTTGATCAGTCCCTCTGCCTTAATGATCTCCTGCATAAATGGTGGGAATGCCTGACCTTTGTACTCGGTTCCTTTGGTCTTGTCATAGATCATACCGGAATCAAAGTCAATCTCTACCTCATCACCTGCTTCAATTGCCTTGGCAGCTTCCGGACACTCAATGATCGGAAGTCCAATGTTAATGGCATTGCGATAGAAGATTCTGGCAAATGTCTCTGCAATGACACAACTGATACCGCTCGCCTTAATTGCGATCGGTGCATGCTCTCTCGAAGAACCACATCCAAAATTCTTATTGGCAACCATAATGTCACCCTGTTTTACCCGGTTTACGAAATCCGGATCAATATCCTCCATGCAGTTCTTTGCAAGCTCTGCCGGATCTGATGAGTTCAAATATCTGGCCGGAATGATAACGTCTGTATCCACATTATCTCCGTATTTATGTACTGTACCATGTGCTTTCATACTTTTTATTTCCTCCTTTTATGACCCGGATTCCAAATGTTACTATTATATTCTCCGGATCGTTCCTATTTATTTTAAAGACATATCCTCTACATTTTTCTTGGATCAGAGATCATACCTGTAATTGCGGATGCTGCAGCTACCGCCGGGGATGCAAGATAGATCTCAGATTCCACATGTCCCATACGTCCTACGAAGTTACGATTGGTCGTTGCAACTGCTTTCTCACCTGCTGCAAGAATACCCATATGACCACCAAGACACGGACCACAGGTTGGAGTCGATACAACTGCTCCTGCCTCGATAAATGTCTTCAAGAGTCCTTCTTCCATTGCCTGCAGATAGATTGCCTGTGTAGCCGGAATTACGATCACACGGAGTCCTTTTGCACATTTCTTGCCCTCTAAGATCTTGGCAGCAACACGCAGATCTTCAATCCGTCCGTTCGTGCAGGAACCGATCACTACCTGATCGATCTTAATCTCCGGTACTTCACTGATCGGCTTTGTATTCTCCGGTAAATGAGGAAATGCAACCGTTGGCTCTAATGTGCCAAGATCGATCGTATAAGTCTCATCATATACAGCATCCTCATCTGCTTCATATACCGTATAATCTTTAACCGAATGCTCCTTCATGTAAGCAATCGTCTGATCATCTACCGGGAAGATTCCGTTCTTGGCACCTGCCTCTATTGCCATGTTTGCCATAGAGAAACGATCATCCATAGAAAGATTGGCAATACCATCTCCTACAAATTCCATAGACTTATATAATGCTCCATCGACACCGATCAGACCGATAATGTGAAGGATCACGTCCTTACCGCTTACCCATTTGCCCGGCTTACCGGTCAATACGAACTTAATGGCAGACGGCACCTTGAACCAAGCCTTACCGGTTGCCATTCCGGCTGCCATATCAGTCGAACCAACACCGGTTGAAAATGCGCCAAGTGCACCGTATGTACAGGTATGGGAATCGGCACCGATACAAGTCTCACCTGCTACGATCAAACCTTTTTCCGGAAGCAATGCATGCTCAATACCCATCTCTCCCACATCAAAGAAATTAGTAATATTATGTGCACATGCGTACTCTCTTACACATTTACAATGCTCTGCACTCTTGATATCTTTGTTTGGTGTAAAATGATCCAACACCATAGCAATCTTATCTTTATCAAAGACCTTATCTGCCTTAAACTTATCCATCTCATGAATGGCTACCGGTGTAGTTACATCATTTCCTAATACCAGATCCAAATCTGCCTCAATCAACTGCCCTGCTTCTACTGAAGGAAGTCCAGCATGTGCAGCTAAGATCTTCTGTGTCATTGTCATTCCCATAACACGTTCTCCTTTGCTTAATAGATTTCACTTTAAGTATATGCAAAACCATTTACTTCTTCGAATAAGTTGTACAAATATAATCTACTGTAATAGGTTTCGCGCATCTTAATAGTTTATTTTTATCAATATAACATATATTTGTATATAATAAAAATATATATATCGAATAGTTATTATAACATAATGTTATAGATATTGCTATGCGTAATATTATATGTTATATTAAATTTATATCATTATAATAGCATTGCCCAACTATCGGAATGCAATGCCGCATACATCCTATTCCATACAATATACGGAGGCTGACATGGAACAGAACTTAAATCACTACAAGATATTTTTCGAAGTTGCAAAAACAGGAAACATCAGCAAAGCGGCTGAAACATTATATATCAGTCAGCCTGCTGTATCGAAATCGATCACAAAATTAGAACAATCACTCGGTCATACCCTTTTCATCCGCAGTAAGCGTGGCGTGAAATTGACTGAGGAGGGAACAACCCTCTATACCTATCTGAAACAGGCATTCGAATCAATCGAAACCGCAGAAAAAGCATTGCAACACGCTTCCGAGCTTGGCATGGGGCAACTCCGCATTGGTGTCTCCACATCTCTTTGCAAACATATCCTTCTGTCCTATCTACAGGATTTCATCCGGGAGAATCCCCATGTGAAGATCACAATCGAGTGCAATCCAACCTTTGAGACAATCCAGTTATTAAAACAGGACAAGATCGATATTGGACTGATCTGCGACACTTCATTAGAGAAGGGATATCATTTCTCGCCACTCCGCTCCATTCAGGATACCTTTGTGACTACACAGACTTATCTTGACAACTTGCAGGTACGTGAGAGTGAATTATCGGATCATACACACAATTCCATCGAAGGAGCCGACACTTCAACACACTCACCTGCAGCAGAAATACACGATACAGATATTATACACACGCCTGAAAACTCTACGGAGTCTGCTCCATCTACTATTCCAATGACCGGACTTCTGTTCTTTGCGGATAATCGCAATGATACCTTTTCCGAGATTAAACTATCCACACAGGAAATTTTGGAAAAATGCAACCTGATGTTGTTAGATAAAGAAAATATATCCCGGATATTCATTGATGAATGCCTGAAGACTCACCAAATCCATCCGGGACAGATTCTTGAAATCAATAATATGGACTTGTTAATCGACTTTGCCGCTATCGGAATGGGCGTTGCCTGTGTAGTACGGGAATTCATCACGTCCTACATTGAAAACGGACAGGTTATCGAATTACCGATGGACTTTGATATTCCAACGCGTATGATCGGGTTCGTCTATGCCGAACATAACTTAAGCACAACGGCAAAGAAATTCTTGGATTATTGTATAGCGTAACTTGTTTCATATAACAACAAGTTGTCACTTTTTAATTGCATTATTAAAAAACGGATGAAGAGGAATTCTTATTCTCATAGCACGTCCAACTTCATCCGTGCAACAAATTCCATTTATCCACTGCACAACGTGCTGTCGTCTTCTACAATATAATCAGCTTCTTCTCAGACTGCGACAGCTTCTGATATCCGTTCTCTTTCACAACCACCAGATCCTCAATCCGAACACCGAATTGTCCCGGCAGATAAATGCCCGGTTCATCCGTAATAACCATATTCTCCTGTGTGATCACATCACACTTTGGAGAAAATCTCGGTTCTTCATGAATATCCAAGCCAACACCATGCCCTAATCCATGGCCAAAATATTCACCATATCCCTGCTCTCTGATATAATCTCTTGCAACCGCATCAATCTCGTTACATCTCTTTCCTGCTGTGATCTGCTCCATTGCCCGCAGATTAGCGTCTAATACAATCTGATACACCTTCTTCATCTCATCTGTCGGCATACCAATTGCAACTGTCCGTGTCATATCTGAACAATATCCCTGATATACACATCCAAAATCCATTGTCACAAAGTCACCACTTTGCAATACACGGTCTGTCACCTGTGCATGCGGCATCGAACCATTCGCTCCGCTTGCAACGATCGTATCAAAACTTAACTTTGATGCCCCCTGTTTCTTCATGAAAAATTCCAATTCCAGAGCAATCTCCCGTTCACTCACATCCGGCTTCAAAACATCCAATATATGTGTAAATGCCGCATCTCCTATATGTTCTGCCTGCTCTAACTTGGCAAGCTCCTCTGCATCCTTTACCATACGAGGCTTCTGAATCCATTTACTTCCTAAAGCAAAAGCACAGTTCTTACATACCTCTGTCAGCTTCATATATTGCGCCAGATTCATATCATCTTCCAATACAATCTGAATCTTCTTATCCTCTGATAATAATTCCTGAATGGTTGCTGCCATCCCCTTACTCTCCCATTTCACAAGCTGAAGACCCTCGCATTCTTTCTCCACCTGCTCGTAATATCGGGAATCGGTAATCACATATCCATCCGGCCAGTCATTCGTAATTACACGGGAATCGTTGGAAATTCCGCACAGTTCAAATGCGTAAGTCGACATAATATCGCCATTTACCGGCATCAGGAACATTGCCTCCCCTCCCGTGAAGCCGGTATAATAGTATAGATTCGATGGATTGTTGATCAGCACCGCATCAATCGGCTCCTGCATTAATTCCTTAATCAATTGTGCTCTTCTTGTTGCAAATATACTCATACTATGCCTTCTTTCTCTATTCTATCCAACAATCGCTCCTATAATCTCCTCGATATCATTGGAATTCGTATCAATCACCTTATCACAAGCAGCCTCATACTTTGGTTTTCTCTCTTTCATCATATTACAGATCTTCTCATATGGATTATCAGTCTGCAATAACGGACGTTTCGCATCATCCTTTACCCGGTCGTAGATCTCCTTGCACGTAGCCGTCAGATAATTAACGGTTCCGATCTCTTTTAATAATCTCGCATTCTCTTTACGCAGTGGCATTCCTCCTCCGGTCGCAACAACTGTATTATGTAAACTATCACGTAACTGTATCAACGTATCGGTCTCAATCTGACGAAATGCTTCCTCTCCATCCTCTGCAAAGATCTGTGCAATCGTCTTACCTGCCTGCTGCTCAATATACTCATCTGTATCTAAGAAATCCATGCCACAATGTGCGGCTAATGCCTTGCCAAATGTGGTCTTGCCACTTCCCATAAACCCGATCAATACATAATTATCCTTTGGATATACCTTGCGTTTCAGATCCACATAAATATCCTCAATGATATTCTGCGGCACCGTGATATTATGCCATAATTCATATGCGATCACTCCTTGATACAAAAGCATTTTGAGTGCATTGTATGCCTTGCCACCCTGCTCCATCACCAGTTTCATGAACTTCGTCGTTGCCGGGTTGTAGATCAGATCCACACCGATTCGCACTTTGCCGTAGAATGCCTTATCCTCTAACACAACATCATCTACATGTGGTGACAACCCAATCGAGGTTGCCTGAAATACAATCAGATCATCTTTGGAAATCTTTGTATAATCCTTCATTGCCATAGGGATAACCTGTGTCATTGCCTGTCCATCCATCCGGCTTACCATCTCTTTATGAGACCGCCCCGTCTTATCTCCCACATCGGTTATCTTACCGCCCTGCTGCAACCTATTCATCTGCTCCGCAATGACCTCTGCCTTTGCCACCGTCCGGTTTAACAGATATACTTTCTCCGCTCCATCTAAGATACACATATAAACAACCGCCTTAGCCGCACCACCTGCTCCAAGGATCACAACCGTCTGTCCTGCAAGATCAATTCCGTCTTCATGGATCTGTCTGCGAAGCCCCATCATGTCCGTATTATACCCCTTGTATCCATTCTTATCCTCTATTCGGACTAACGTATTCACCGCACCAATATGATCTGCTGCTTCATCCATCTCCACCAGATAATCCTTCACTGCATTCTTGTGTGGAACCGTAACATTCAGTCCTAATACATTCAATGCATAGGCACCTCGTACCGCATCTCCTACTCTCTCTTCCTCTACATGAAATGGCATATACACAGAAGAAATTCCCATCCGTTTGCTGATTCCATTATGAATCACTGGGGATAGTGTATGTTCCACCGGATTCCCCATTAAACCTATTAATCTTGTCTTTCCATCAATCTCCATGCTGTTATCCTCTATCTCTTATTGTATTCTCTATGCCTGTTTCTACAGCCCGTTATACACAGACTTATGCTATGAACCACTTCATTATGGCATAATTACCGGCAACTGTATTTTCCTGTTCTATTACTTATCATACTCACCCTTTTTCAGATGATGCTTTCTCCGATAGTTCCACTTAATGAACTTCTCCGGAATTCGTTTCAATATGATCTGGATCTCCTCTTTCGGATTGATCGGGTCAAGCAAAATACTGAATACCCCTGCACGTCTTGCTCCCCACACATCCGTAAAGATCTGATCGCCCACAAACAAGGTATTGCTCACATCTGTTCCAAGGATCTGCATTCCCTGCTCATATCCCTCACGCTTTGGTTTCCATGCCTTATATACATACGAAACTTCTAATGGATCTGCAAAGGTGCGTACCCGTTCTTCATCATTATTCGATATCAGGCAAATACCAAACCCAAGCTCTTTTAACTTTTTTACAAATACCCGTGCAGCCTCATCTACCGGCTCATCATGTGGTACTAATGTGTTATCAATATCAAATAAAATTCCCCGGTATCCCTGTTCGTAATACTGTTTTACCGGAATATCTTCTTTCTTATCGTAATATCGATTCGGATATAAATTCTTCATGTTGTCTATTGCTCCTCACTTTGATGCACAACCCATTGACCAGATCGATTATTTCCAACCCTCGAAATAATATCTTTCTTTTGTAAGTCAGGTATAATTCTCTTTATTGTTCCCAAAGAAATTCCAGATTTTTCATGCAATTGCTTCTGTGTAATCCTAGAATCTTCTTTGATTAAACATAATATTACATATTCATTCTTTGTCAAACCCAAATGTCTTGCTTTCTTCAAAAAAGCATCTTTATCGTGAACTTCATTAGTCTCACTTTTAGTCTCATTGGTCTCACTTTTAGTCTCACTTTTAGTCTCATTGGTCTCACTTTTAGTCTCATTGGTCTCACTTTTAGTCTGTTCGAAATCATAAGAATATGCCTCATCAAGAGGAACTATAATTCGAAATATATCTCCATCAATAAATTCTGCTGTTTGACCAGAATAATATCTACTATACTTGAATAAATTTCTGACACCAGAGCCAAGTTGATCTGCATATCCAATATTTCTGAAAAATGACGCAATAATAGGATTCTTAGGATTTGGTTCTAAATTATTAATAGTAATAACTCCTTCGCTTACTGCACGATTTGCATTTTCTATATACATCCTGTCCTTTTCAATCACAAACTTTGCTGTATAACTATTTGAAAATTCGCGATGCATTAAAGTATTACTAACCATTTCTCTGACTATTATATTACGCAGACTCTTGTTTATAGTATTCTCTAAAAAAAATTTATCTGGTAAATTCTTCTTCCCAAATTCTAATAATCTGTCATAACTTTCAATCAAGTTGGTTTTTATTACTTCTCTATCATCATATCGGTCTATATTCACCTTACGTACTAAGGCATCTGTCATATATGCAGGTGCAACGTCTAATATTACTTCATCTTTTCCTAATAGCAAAAGAGCCGCTAAATTATAACCTTCCTCTCCTGTAACCATATCCTTTCCATACAAGCCAGCACTCCTTAGCAACTCCTGATCCTTCATTTCTGCCCATGGATGACTTCCTCCCGCATGATTCAATGCCATCGTCCGAATTTTAGGCAGTAAATCCAATCTCAGATCTTCCATTTTTGCATATGGATATATTTTTCTTTCTGTATAAATGTTCTGTTTACGAATATACATCTGAGCAATTGCACTTGTCGCAGTCACTTTTACATCAGCATCATCCACTCTATCGTAAATAACTTTCTTATAGCTATGAACCTCTGAACTGGGTGGAACATGAACATGTATAATTGTATAACCCTCATATTCAATCTTTTCAGGAACCAGATAAACGGTCGGCTTCAGTATTTCTGGATTACTTATTGTTTTAGTAAAAGATTTAATCATATCTGGAACTGCTTTTTTGGGTACACCTACTACTGTACCATCATCCAATATCCCTATATAAATATCTCCGCCAAAACGATTCAAAAAAGAACATACTGTCTCATATACATCTGATTTAATTCCATTACCACACCGTTTAAATTCAACTCCAATCGTTTCCCCGATTGATAATATAGATTGCAATACTTCTATATTCAAATCTTTCTCCTTTCAAATAAAGCCAGCCTATAATTCAAAAATGAAATTCTCTTACTCTACGCTCCCTCAATCAACACCTGTTTTCCTTCAAATGCAAAACCATAATGTCTGATACAATCTTTTGCAATTCCCATCTCCAATAAAATAGTATCATATTGCCGCTCTTCAATCTGTGCAAGTGCCACCCGCACGGTATCTTCAATTGTAGCTTCTCTCTTCACATTTCTCACCTTGAACTCCATCACAATTCCCGGCATTTTATTATCTTGTCTTCGTGGCAGCAACATAATGTCATATCTTCCCATACCACTCTCTCCATTCGAACGAATCACATATTCCTCACGTAATTCCACCAATAATCCTAAAACAAAACCATGATAAAAACGTTCCGGCTCTGTATATTCCGATTCTCTCTTACCGGTATCAAAGCTACTAAATGTTACCAATGCAATCCGATTCATATAATAATTCATCGCATCAATATCACCCAATAATAAGGCTTTCACAAAATCATTATAATTCGAAGTAACTTTTCCAAACCACCGTTTAACCATTCGTTCAAACATAAGCATCACTTCAAAATTCGTAATTTTCAAACTGCATATTTTCTGTCGGGTGCGCGAATCTAACTCCACCCCTGCCACTCGTAAATATCCACTTGCCAATAGCAGGCTCCAAATTGCATTCTCGTCTTCTCCTAACTGATCAAATGCAATCTGTTCATCTAATATCTTATCCAAAGTTCCTTCCTGCATAAGTACCTGAAACTCTTCCTTTATATTGGAATCTGCCCGTTGGATCAGATCGCTCACCAGACGATTACTACTAGTATCTACCCAATAAGTGGCATACTCTCTTTTATCCAAAAAATTCGTAATTGACCATGGATTATAGATATCTTTCTGTGTTCCAAAAGTGAATCCATCATACCATTTCTTCACCAATTCTCTTTCCTCAGCCAGATTCATTTCCTCTAATGCATCAAATACTTCCTCTTCCGTAAAACCAAAACATGTCATATATTCCTTACTTGTCGTTGTGATTACATTCAGATTATTCAAATCGGAAAACATACTTTCTCTCGATATTCTTGTAATTCCCGTCATTAATGCACGCTCCAATGACGGATTTGTCTTAAATATTGCATTAAACATACTTCTCATAAAAGCTGCAAACGCATCCCAATAACCATGAACATATGCTTCCTGCATCGGAGTATCATATTCATCCAAAAAGATTAATACTTTCTTTCCATAATACCTTTCTAAGTACGTACACAGATTCTTTATTGCATCCTGTGCCGTCACATCATCCATATTATATGTTACTGCCTGAAATTGTTGTTGTTCTGCCGCTGTCAATTGATCAGACTTTCCTAAAAAAGCATAACGCGAATATTGTGCAACAATAATATTCTTAAGCTTTGCAACCGCATCCCCATAGGTCGCCTGCTTGACATCTGCGAAGCTAATGAATAACACCGGATACGTTCCCTGTATCTTGCGGTACGACTCTCTCTCCCACACTTTCAATCCCTCAAACAAATCTCCCCGGTCCTTATACTGATTGGAGAAAAAGTAATTCATCATACTAAGATTCAACGTCTTACCAAAACGTCTTGGTCTGGTGATCAAAGTAATCGCATCCCCACTCTCCCACCACTGTTCAATCAGTTCTGTCTTATCTATGAAAAAATATTGATTCTCCCTTATCTCAGCAAAATCCTGTCGTCCGATACTAATTGTCCGTGCCATGCCATTAACCTCCCTCCGGAAATGCATTCAATCAAAGTTGACAAATGCACCATTACTTGATATATTCTTACTCATCATAACACAAAAATGCCATGAAGGAAATCCTTCATGGCATTCTTTTTGTTCTTAATATATGTCGCTTATTTCTTGATCTTAACTGATTTCTTCTGTCCCTTATTGCTTAATATAGACTTATATGCCTTATATTTCTTCTTAGGAACTTTAATCTTTGCTTTCTTATGAATTCCATAGAATGCATTGCTTCCAACTGATTTAAGAACCGTAGATTTAACCGTGATCAGTTTAAGGCTCTTACATCCATAGAATGCATTCGAACCAATTGATTCGACACCCTTAGGAATTACTACCTTTTTCAGCTTCTTACAGTTCTGGAATGCACCGTCACCAATCTTCTTCACACTTGCCGGAATAGCGACTGCCTTCAGTTTCTTGAATCCCGAACACAAATCAGAAGATATCTCTGTAACCTGATAAGGAACACCGTCTACCATAACTGTTGCTGGAATTGAAACCTTTGTTGCATTCTTATTATTAATTGTTGTGATTGCAACCTCTCCACCAGCACCATTCTCAGCGACCTTGGTTACTTGAGCACTCATGTTAGGAATTACATTTTCTAATACTTGTCCATAACTTACTGATGGCTTAGCTGCTTCCGTCGTTGCTTGTGTTGTCGACTCTAGTGAAGCAGAAGGACTTGTTGGATTACTCGGATCGCTTGGTATTTCCGGATTACTTGGAGTTGTTGGATTTTCCGGATTAGTTGGTATTATCGTTGGATCCCCTTTAATGGTTATTTTAACATCCTGCCTTACTTCGCTTTCATCAGAATTCTTAGCGATAGCTGTAATCCATACATCTTTATCACTTGCATCTGCTTTTAATACAGTTACATCACCTGTATTTACATCTACACTCGCATACTCTGGCGCATCTGAGCTATATTGTATCTTTCGGTTACTTGGAGCTGGATTCTGATTTATCATACTACCGTCTACAACTGTATCAAACATATTCGTATAATTAGAAAATACATTAAACTTGTCGCCAACCGATACAATTCCATCTTGATAAGAAGGTGGAACAGCTAAAGTAATTGCTTTAATATCAGAATTAACAGTAATTGCATACTGCTTTGCCCAATCCTCATGTCCTACCGGATATACAGTAATATGTGCCGTCCCAACACTCTTTGGTACAAAGTAAAAACGCATCCAACTATTCTGAACACTTCCATTAGCATAAACCTCTGTAACACAACCCAACTCATCAGAATATGGCGTCTCGTCATACCAGTCAGTTTTCGGATATAAAATATCTTTATTATCTGTTTTAACAACAATATTATATGTGTCAACAGCCGCCAGTTCTTGTTCTGTACCCTCTATCTGATAAAACATTTCAATCATAGAACCTGAACCGGATGTCACCTGAATAGTATCGCTCTCTTTAAGCAACTCATCAAATACATCTGTTCCCGTCTCTGTGTCCCATGTTTTTTGCTTGTATATTCCAACATTATAATGCATTTCCTTAGCGTCAATATTATATGTTGTAGTAAAATCAATTGTTTTGCTTACATTGCCAAAAAAGAAAGCCTTTGACGAACCAATTTGAAGTAAATAATTCCCCGCTTTCAATGTATCTATTGTTATTACATCAACAGACGTATTGTTATATGAAGTTGTAGCTGCCTTTGCTACCTTTTCATAATAATCTTTGTCGTCAATTTTGTTACTACTATCCTTTGGGTTATGCCAGTAATAACCACTTGTCAGCTTTGCATGCACCTTCAAATATTCCTTGATTGTCTCATCCTGCTTTTGGTGTTCTTCTGAATCAACAGGAGTAGCCGACGAATCAATCAACATATATTTAATCCTAGCTTCAGACTCCCCTTCCGCATATATATAAAATGGTAATTCCAAATTAGTTCGATCAATTGGTAATTCTGTACTCTTTGGCGTTTTAACAGTAATTGCTATATTCTCTGATGTTACATAATCATTACCATTTATTACTACTGAAGCATTAAACGCCTTCTGATCTACCAACGTAGTAGCCGGAAATTGAAATATAGCTAATTTCGGGCAACCTGCCATTGCATCGGATCTAACATTTTGAACTTCTTCTCCTAATGATACTGACTGCAATTTCAAGCATCCTGCCAACACACTCGTCTCTAAAACACTAACTTTTGTTCCAGACAACTCAAAATTTTCTAACCAACAATTATAAAATGCTGTATCCCCAATCGTCTCTAAATTCTGAGCCTTCTTAAAATCAACCTTACTTATGCCATTTGATTTAAATGCACATGAACCAATTGTGACAAGATTAGGGCCAAAAACCGCTGTACCCATATCATCTTCCCGTACAAAATCTGCAATTTCAAAAGCATTTTTTCCTATCTCATTCAAACAATCCGGCAACTGACAATTCCATTCTTCTAACCCTTCTACCTGCTCGCGTAATTCTATCGCTTTGCAATTATAAAATGCTTTCTCATCAATATACTCTACTTGTCCAAAATCAACATTTTGTAATGAGATGCAATTCTTAAATGCATTCTTTGGAATCTCTTTTAACCGCAAAGAACAACGAATATCTTTAAGAACAATACATCCTGCAAATGCTCTCTCACCCATCTCAGTAATATTACCCATATTCACCTTCAATAAAGCGTCCTGGCGCTTAGGCTCGCTACAGGTTGCTGCTGTAATATCCTCATTTATTTCTTTATAAAATGTCTCTTCTCCCAATACAAATTCTTCTGCAGTCGATTCTGGTAAAATAACCTCTTTTAAGGCAAAGCATTCTGAAAATACTCCTTTGTAATGTGATTCTGAATAACTCAAACTACCGGAACCAATATTGGATAATTTTGTATACTTAGACAAATCCGCTGTTTGTAATCGAATTGCATTACAAAATGCTGCTTTTCCAATCGTCTCTACATAATCACCATCAGGCATTACATCTATTGTATTTGTAATATTAGGACAATTTGCATATACAAGTACAGGTACATCTTTCCACCTATTATCTTGATTTGCTGTTTTATCAATATCAGCCTGCCATATAGTTTGCGAAACACCAGTGGCACCAAATACAGCACGTGCATTTCCGATTGTCAGATAATCTGGAACATAAAATACATTATCTTTCACTTTCTGAGGGTAATCTCGCAATGCCTTATTCGTTATAAACGTTGTCATAGATATTTGCCCATAAAAAGGTGCTGTATTTAAAAACAATGTACCACCTTTATTCTCTTCTTTTTCCAATTCATCAGGCAAAATCACTTTCTGAAGCTGTCCTACCTTATCTTCCGGAATTACTGAGTCTTTTGATTTTTCGCATTCTTCTCCGTCCTCAAGAACTATATCCCAAAACGCAAACGCACCAGCTCCGATTTCCTGTAATCCTTTATAAGCCGATAAATCAACGATTTCAAATTGATTTCCATAAAATGCTAAATTCCCAAATTTTGTTATCTTTTCATAATTTTCTACATTTTTAAATACATTTGCAAAATTTTTTAATGGTACACCATAGAAACAATGTTTCGGAACTTTTGTAACAGATGCCGGCAATGTTGCCTGTACCATCTTTTCGCAATGCTCAAACAAATAATCTCCAAGGGTAGGAGCTTCTTTTTTACCTTCTATATCATTAACAACAATAGACGGTAATGATTTGCAACAGTAAAATACCCCCTTTGAAAGATTAACAATAGTAGCCGGTAATACATTCTTATTTGTACGACTTCCCTTAATACTTGTAATATCTTTATCTAACGCAAATGCATACGCCTGAATATCTAAAGTGTCACCCTTAACATCCGGCAATACCACTGTCTTTAAACTTGTAATACCTTGAAAGGCACCTGAATATATAATACGTTCTTTACTTTCTGTACCATCTTTCCAATCAATCGAGTTAATCTTAACAATAGCTTCCGAAAAATCTGCAACAACATTCTTCTGACTATCCAAAATCTTTCTTGGATGTTGATAAAATGCCCTGGATCCGATGCTGGTTACTGAACCAGGAATACTAATTGATGTAAGATTAAAACAATACGCAAACACCTCACTACCTACTGGCTTATTGTTAAATAACTTTTGTTTTTCTCCGTCGCCTGCAGTAACATCCAGATTTCCATCTGACTGTCCACCTTTCGGTAAAGTTTCAACATCTGTATGTTCCTGTGACTCCCTCTCATCATCTTTCTCTGAACCCCATACCCCTTTTTGCATCTCGTAATCTTCATCAGAAATATGCTGGTATCCTATTGTTGTTAATTGTTTCATGTTTAACAAAAATTCCGTGTCTGCTATTGCGGTACCTCTAAAAGCACAATCACCAATCTCCGTAACCAGACAATCTCCATTATCAGCTATTCTTTGTTCTATCTTTTTCAGTTTAAAACAATAATCAAATATATTGTCTGAGATTTTAGATAAATACGGAGATAATGATACTTCTTCTATCTGTTCATCTCCGTAAAAACATCCTTCTCCTACATTTTTAATATAGTCTGGAAGAAATATTTTATCCTTGTTCTTGTCATCTCCTACTACATACATAGACTTAAGCGTTGTCATCGCAAATGCACGTGCCCCCAAAGTAACCCCACTATCGTTAGTTGTATTGGTTGGTAGTACAACACTCTCTATATTTTGAGCATCCTTAAATGCTTCTGCTGTAATTCCTGCCAAACCAGAACAAGAAGAAAAATCCAAACTAGTATTTTTCTCAAAATACACTCCTTCAAATGCATTTGCCATAATCTGTGTTACATCGCTTGAAAATATAACTTTTACACCATTTGTAACAGGATTGCCATTTTCATCTTTTGCACTTCCTGCATTTTTGAATGCACCTTGCGGAATAATTCCAACTCCCTTGCCAATAGTAATAGATTCCAAATGGGTACATCCTAAAAACAATGACGCTGCACTTTTATAGACATCCGTCCTTTTTCCGCTTAATGACATTGTAATCTTTTTAAGTGACGTGTTATTAGCAAATGCAAAATCTTCAACTGTAGTCAATTTTGACGGCATACAATTGGTGTCATTAATCGTTGTCAAAGATGTACATCCATTAAAAGCATTTTCCCTTAGTGTTGTTAATGTATCTGGTAAATTGACAGTCTGTAATGCCGTACATTGAGCAAATGCATATGCCCCAATCTCCTTTATTGTGTCGGGAAGTTTCACTTCTGTGAATTGACAAGCCGTAAATGCATTTGCCGGAATACTTGTCACTCCCGTACTGCTCAGATCAAGTGATCCCGTAACTTTTTTAAGATCGCCATATGTAAGATTATCCTTTGTTTTTGTCGCTTTAGGAAATTGTTTATTATAAGCATCTATTATTGCCTGCAATAATTTCTCGTCCTTCACAATTGCTGATACTTTTTCACTATCTGCTGATGCTGCATCACGAATAATGCTTCCCACTGCTATATTTGCATCCTGTATTACTTGTTGCTTTGTTTCTGCATTTACAACAAAATATCCATTCGAAATTGTCAGCAAACTAACAGATAAAATAGCAATTCCTAGCTTTTTCCATCTTTTTTTCATTCCTTATCCTCCTCTTAATTTTTAATGACTAGTTGCTTCTTATTTTAAAAAACGGCAATCTCAGAGTTTAGTCTGAGACTGCCGTCTGACAAACATTAAATATTATATTTAACTCTATTCGTCATATCAATATTAAGCTTATTGATTACATTATAATTCTTTGGAACTGCAATCGTTGTATTATATGTAAGATCGAACAATGTTTGCTGTAATTTAATCTTAATTCTAGCAAATGCCGTCTTACCCTGTACATCTTTTGCCCAGATTACAATATAGGTATAATTACCATAGTTTGCAAAATAATCAATCTTATGACCATCCTTATCTTTTTTCTCATTTAATCCAAGCGTATCACCATATGATTTTCCATCACTATCTAGGAATTGATACATACCTTTTCGAAGTTTAACATTGATTTTATTTTCCTCAATTTTAACCTTTTCATCGGCATTATCTGCATTAAATGGTCCGCTATACTGATGTATCAATACATGATTCGCATCTTCTGTATAACGATTCGAGTAATCACCTTCTGGATTAATACTATCATAATTCAAGTCATAAAATACAAGGACTTCGCTTAATCCACCAGACAATGAACTAAATTTTACATCAAAGTTAAATTCTGGATAATCTGTACCATTGTCAAGTTTATATACAACATTACCATCCTCATCTAATCTCATTTTACCATCTGAATCTTCTGTTATCTCCTTGTTATCTGTGTCTTTCACAATAACTTTTGGCTTAGAAGCAGAATTCCGTACAGAATCAACTACAAGATTCACATATAACATACGTTCGTCATTGTTGTTCTTACCCGCACCTGTTACAACAGAATGTCCTGCACCACAATAATTAACCTTACCATTTCCATACAGATATGTGTAAATAAAGTAATTATCCATACCATCATTCGGCGATGCCGCATACAACGATGAAATCGATTTTGCGCTCATTGTTGTTTTACGACTTGAACCTGCTAATGCATACCATACTGCCATATTAGAATCTTCCAAATCTGTAGCATACGTCTGTGCATGTGTTGGAGATATCTTAATATCATCACCTAATGTAAATGGATAGGTCGTCGTAATGCCCTTATTGATCTGTGTCGCCCGATCCGTACCACCAATATTCTCGTCCCCATAATCAACGCCAATTGCATAGTGTAATGTATCTGTTAAGTTAAACTCTACATACTTATATGGTGAAGACAAATGGGATGCTGTCTCATAAATTCCTACAGAATCTGTTGTACCTACCAGACTAATGATACCAAAGAGACTACCACCATTACCAACATTCGAATTTTTAATTGCAGAAGTCTGCCATACAACTAAATCCTCTGGTGAATCACCAATAATTGACTTCTGTGTCATAAAATACTTCGGATCAGCATATTTATATACTGGATATCTGACGACTGTTGAACTTGATGGCATCAATTTCACTTCATCCTTAGTACCCTTGTAAACTTTGGTTCCCGAAGAATCAATTGGTAATTGGTCAATCTCTTGAATAGATTGTGTCTGTAACTGACATAATGCCCAACTCCCATCATCTGTATATCCCCAATGAGACTTTTTATCATTCTTTGCATCTTCTATTGTATCATACAGATTAAACGTCATTTCAAATCCATCACCAGGAGTTACCGTACCTCCCTCTACAATACTATATGGTTTATAGATTGTATATGAATTACCAGAAGCATTTGTCTTCGCATCAGGGAATGGTTCTACAAGACTCGGATCCTCTTTAACCAGGTTCACAGTCACATTCTTATTCGTTAATGTAATCGGACCATAACATATATTAGTCTTTTTATCTCTTACATATATCAAATTATATGTACGATCTGTAACTGTTGGTGTTGATGAATTAATACTATCTAATGTAGCATGGAAGCGATCAATACCAAATACATCTCTCAATTGTGTTGTAAGATTAACAGAACCCGTACTCTCATATCTTGTAGTTGAGTCATGCGTAGCTAATAACGATCCGCCATCTGCCACATATTGTTTCACAGCATTACATTCCTGAACTGTTAAATCTTTACCGCCAAAATCCTCTGCAAATCCAAGTACAACCATATCATAATTAGAACCGATCCAATTATCAATTGTTCCACTATAACAAGAATACTTCTTGTATAGATTATGATATTTAACGACATCATCATGAAGGGTAACCCATTCATTATAATATGACAGATAATTTGCATCCATATTATAATAGCCTGAATAATACATAAAGTAATTATAATATGCTTCATGATCGATCCACTGCTGTATCTCATCTGCAGTCACAACACCAATATTACCCTGTTTACCTGCCGTCCCTACTTGTGTCTGAAGATTTTGTAAGAACTGTACCATATTACTAATGCAACTGCTCTTTTGCATTTTTCCAAGTGCTTTCTGCCACTGGTCATAATATCCATCTGCTTTTGCCTGATAATATGCTACCCAGGTAATTGTATTATTATCGGCATCATGAATCGGCTGAATTGGCTGACCATCTTCGTCCACCCTCTCAACACCATTGGCATTATCCATAGTCGTCTCTTTACCATCTGCACCTGTGTTTGCTTCAACAATCTTAGAAACCTCATGAAATTCATCAATCAACATTATATCAAGATCAAAATCATAATCTTCCTTTAATTCATCCGCAAAATTGGAATTCCAATCATCTGCACCATTCTTGTCATGATCATCAATCTTCTGACCATTACTGTCATACTTAACAATGCCAAACTTATGCTCATGTAAACCAATGTTATCAATCTTGGCATGACTCTTCTTGGTTCCTGTCGTATTTGTATGAAATACACCTGCAGCTTCTGACATGATATTATATTTCGCCTTATATGAAGCCAACTGGCATTCTGTACACATATACAATGTATGTGCATCCTGGGTACCAACTGTGAATCCATCCTGTGTAACCGTATTAACCGGCATGATCTGAAGAGTTCGAATCTCTTTCTTCTCTACATTATCTTCCCTCACATAATAAGCATATCCCTTTTTCACATCACACGTCTGTGCATTAGTCGATCCCTCTGTATAAAGTGACGCAACCAACTTCCAACTAACTAATCCATAAAAATCATCTTGTGGGAAATTATATGTCAATTCCGTCAGCTCACTAGCACCATTTGCCGCCTGTTGACAAGTAACAAGTTTTTCTTTACCTGCACCACCGTCTACAATCTCATTATCCTCAAAGGTACCATTACCATTCTCATCAACGTATAGTATAAGTTTACATACAGTATTACCTGCCAATGTATTCGCATTGACCTGTGCTTTGATAATCATCTTATTATCTACTTTTTTATTATAAGTAGACTCATCTCCTCGGGAATAATCTTTCGGAGCACTATTAATAATCAAACTTGGTCTCGTTGCGGAAACCTGAATCACATTCTTAATCTCATCTGCCGTTGTCTGATTGAATACAGTAACATAATCCCCAGCTTTAGCACCATATCTTTTATCTTTATTACTGTTATAATCATCTTTTTTATCATAAGAAGATATATCCAAGTTCCATTTTATGTTGGCTACAGCAGACATTGTTGCTGCCGAGCCATCTTTGGCTGCGGAAACTGTACTATCTACACCCTTATATTCAGTCGGATTATATTTAAAATACGCATAATCCAACAACTTATACATATTAGAATCAGGATCAATCTCCTTCGATGTTAATTTCTGTAATCGTGTCTTATCATACACCTGCATATACGCCTGAGATACAGCATCACTAAATAGAATTGGCATGCCTGCATCAATGTAGTCCTTTAATTCCTGTAATTTAATAGACGTAATGTCATTACCATTTAATAACACATCTGTAACGAGATTCTCTGAATTCTTAATTGTACCATATGGATTACCTCCCACACCGGTATTCGAACTACTCGGATAACCCTGTAAATGAGACGCAATACCTGTATGCGTATACATATCAAAAGAACTTACAAATTTGCTCTGATTATATGCAATATAGTTACTTAATGATGTGTAATTACCTGCAAAATCTGAGCGTAATGTGTATGGTGTCAATGCACTGGTATTACCACCAATATACACAAGATCATAAGTGTCTAAAACAACATCCTTTGATGATATAAATTCATCTGTTGACATCTGATCAATCTGAATCTGGTTATAACTAAGACCTGTTGCCTTTGCAATCTTGGCTTTTGTAACCTCAAATGCGTAATACTCCGCACCGCCAGCTTCGTCAACAGAAGTATTCTTCAATACTCCACCCGGATCTGTATAATAATTACCGGTCAATCCCATACTAGTTGCCAAGCATGCACCCTTCATAGATTCTTTCTTAGATGCAATGTCAAGATCAATCGGATAACATGGTTGCAATTCTAATACTCGAAACTTCTTACCACCACGCCCATTCGATTCAGATCCACGGTAATTTGATCCATTAATCAGATCAGCAATCAGCTTAGCACCTTCAGTCTTTAAAGCATCCTTAGCAAAAAAACCATTATCAACTGGTAATACGTATGGATATTTTGATAATCCATCCGATGTTACAAATGTATTATAAAGCTCTAAATACTTGTTACCACCATTATCACCACTATTATTCTTCGGATCAATATTAACTGTATCATAAATAATATACTGTGTAAGATCTGCCATCTCTTTCAAGGCATTATATATTTCTTCCGTTTGTGGTGTCGTTACCTCAACTTTAACAGCACTATTTTCAATAAAGATAAATTCATATCCCTGCAAATCAGCAGCTGTTAATGTTGTAATATCCTTGTAATCTAATGTAAAATCATCCGGATACAATGAAGACTTACCATAATAGATAGAATCCATTAATTCTTTTTTAGCAAATTTTTCAGCCATCGTATTACCTGCACCAATTTCCCCCGGTCCTTGTAACACAAGAATCTTACCACTAGCCTTTTCACTTATAACTTTACTAAAGAAATGAGACGATCCTGATCCAGCTAAAAACTGCTCTGCAGTCAAAGACTGCTCCCAACCAAATACTGGTGAATACAAATAACGCTCTGATATCTCATTAATCAACGCTCTATATGTCTTTGTTGTAACAACAACATCTCCTGATTTCTTCGGCTTATCAATGATGATTGGTTTATGATCTGTCATTGCATAATTATTTTTAATATAACTATATATATCATCATCAATAGCATAACTACCGGTATAGGTTGTCTCACTTGGAGCTTCCATATAAATCAAGTCGGCGTTTCCCAACAAATTACCGATCGATTGACCCGCTGACACTTCAGTATCCAACTTCATATTTGCATTAAGCATCAAATCGGTAACCTGAACTGTATTCGGTGCCATCTCTGCTGTCTTCCGATCACTATTCGCATCAATAACAAGTTTCTTAAAATTAGCATCTGCTACCGCATATTGCTCAATTGCATGTGTTCCCGTCATATTAGAGGGAACAATATGTACAATATTATACTTATAATTTGCCTCATTGTTGGAATCTTCAATAATAAGATCAATATTAGATACATATTCCATATACCCCAGATTACCATCTAACTTTGCTTCTCTGTTTTGCACATCCGTACTAATCTTCTCAGACTGTCCAACCCCACTACCGGCTAAGGTATAGGCAGCAACTGAAACACCGAAGATTGCAATTATCAATAATGCAATTGTAATTAAAAGCTTTTTTTTCTCTTTTAACATTTCTTCTCTCCTTTTCTACTATCCTACATCTTATAATTTATGGTGTTGAACCAGTCCACTTATTTAGCAGTTGGGGTTTCACCGTTAATACATTACTATTACGAATATTCACAGTTTCATTTAACTTATAATTATATCCTTTATACCTAGTATCCTCTAATTCCATATTAAATGTTACCACATTTGCATCTGGATTAACGGTTAAAACTAACGATTTAAGATATCTCGAAACTAATCCATTTTCATCATTTGCATTTGTATCTATTTCATTTTTAGCAACCGCAAATTTTGCGGTTGCTCCTGGTACCTGATTCTTATCCATCTCAGCTGATCGATACATATAGAGCTTACCAGCGCTACGATCATATCGAAATATCACATATGCTTTCTTTTCTTTAGAAGAACTATACTCAATATATAAATATTTCGGACTAATCGCATTATACTCTTTCATCTCATCTGTTGATGTGTTGCTTATCAGTGCCCTATATGACAATATAGTTCCTGTATCATTATCTATCTGCGATCCTGCTGTTGGATATTTCTTGCCCTTTTCATTGTACAACTCACCTGTTGCAAAATCAACAATCACCTTTTGAGAGTCCGTATTTCCACCCAGTTGATAATTTGCATAATTATCAGGAACATAGACACTTCCATCCTCTGCTTGAACACGAATATACGTGGCTTGCATAATTATCTCAGATAACTGATAATATATTCTCTGTGCTTCTGTCTGCATTTGCATATTCTTTTTGGTCTTTCTCTGCGATATCAATGTCGATGAAACAAAACCACTTATCATCACCATTATAATGGAAAGAATTGCAATAGCAATCAACAACTCAACCAAGGAGAATCCTTTATTTTTCGCCTTATTCATACCAATCGCATCCCCCTTTTCTATTTCACGTAGTGATTACCCGTTATAGCATCTAAATGCACCGTAGCCACTTTTTTACCTGCTTTATCCATAAAAACATAATCTCCTGCTCCCTTACCGGAAACAACTGCACCTGTTGATTTATCAAATTGAATATCAAAGCCAGAAACTTCACATGCATTTCCGTTATATGTAATTGTAACATACTTGCTCCAATTTTCATATTTTGTAGTTGAAACAGTCGTTGTTTTATCTGCAATCGTCAGTATATATACACCATCGGCATCTACCGACCATGTACCCTTCATACTTTTTTGATCTGATGCAGTTGCTTTTGTCATCATCCATAGATTAGTCAATTGCGAATCAAAAGTAGTAATGGCATCTTGTATTTTTGCTTTACGCATCAGCCCTACAGAAACAACTGCCAGTCCTGAAAGAATTGCCATAATGGCAAGAACGATTAACATCTCAACTAAAGTGTATCCCTTATTATTCTTCACCATCATCACTCCCTTAATCTGTTACATCTGTAACATTCTTCTTCCAGTTAACAAACTCCAAAATATCCTCAAACTGAATTGTAGCAATGCTTTTTGCATTCTCGTAATTATTATCAATATTAATGTCTGTATTATCTTCGTCTCCACCATAACTTCGAAATAGAGATAATGCTGATTGATACAGCAAGTCACTACTCTTGACATTTTCTTCACAAACACGCAATACTGATTTAACAACCTCCTGATTTGCCACAAAATCCATATCGTGCGAAATCTTGATCTTACCACCGGCCACAATAATACCCTCAAAGCTCTTCACATTAGCATCAAATTCCACATCACCCTTACATATTACAATTCCTTTCAGTGCTACTCCGGATTTAGATGCCTTAATCTTAATATCCTTCTCATTCAGCCATAAACCATATCCGGAACCATCCAGATTTTCATTAGCAACATCTTTAACTGCATTATTGTTTTCAAATGTTGAGAACTTAAAGTAATGATTAATCGGCGTAATTGCACTCTCGCCAATTGTATGTGCGAGTTCAACATCTGTTGCATTTGTATCCTGTGTAGTCAAAAGCAATTTCATTTCTTTATATTGATTACGCAACTTATTAGTAACAGCTACTGATAACACATTTCCACTTGATGAATTCGCATTTACAATAGGCGACTTACTATCACCTTTAGCCTCTTCATTCTCATTGATATGATCAGCAGCACGAATCAATGCATCTGTAGATCCTGTGCTATCTGCAACAATATTAAATGTATTACCAACCTTTACAGTCAATGCAGCGTTTGAATATATCTTGGTATAATCCGTTTTGGTAGAATTATTCGCAGTTGGCAATTTTAACATCTTCACCTTAAAATCCTCATAATCAGTTATATCTGTCAAATAAGCTTTAGCTGCTGATGTAGAGCCATCTTCAAACAACGCACTATATGCTGCAATGAATTTATTAACATCTTGATCATCCGCTTTTGCTGCAGTAGAAAAATCAAAATAATAATATTTTTTGCCATCAATAACAGAAACAACAACAGGGATCTTAGCCAAAGCCTTCTTCATTCCTGTTTTAGGATCAGGCCATACATCCTTAAAAGGTGACTCTTGTAGTACCGCTTCCGGAAGAGTTACATAATAACCAGTCACATTTCCATCTTTGTCCGTATCCTCAAGCAAAGAACTCGGTGGAATATAAGCAAGCTGATTACTCTTAATTGATACAGCCTCTCCCGTTTTATAATCCTGAACAGCCTTTCGTTTCTTCCCTTTACTAGTTACTGTATACTCATCATCACTTGTATAATTACCATCTGCATCATTATTCGCATAAGAAAATGTATATGTATCAACATCTTCTTTCACAACATCTCCATCTTCATCTACATAAGAATCAAGTTCTTTCTTCTCAAGTGTTTTTTTCTTTGAAAGCTCTATATAAGATTGTCCAGCAATATACATACTTGATACATCTTTAAGATCTAATGTTGCGTTTTCCCCATTAATAATAACCGAACTACTATTATAATGCGCTTGTCCAGTCTGTTCAGCATTTTTTGTCTCATCCCAATTATGTGCAAACAAACCGTTTTTCTTCAAAAATCTAGTTGAAAAAGATCGATTATCTGTTGTTGAATTATTATAACCATAATATTCACCAATTAAAGCAAAACGAGCACCTGCCGCATTAACCTCCAAATCATCAGATATATAACAATTCGCATTCAATGATACATCCGAGCCTTTAAGAGATTTGCTGCCCATTTTCATAGAATACCCACCTAAAACAATACTATCCGCCCATATATTAGCTTTTCCAATTGTATTACCATTGATTGCACTTACTGTAAGATTGGACATATTCATTGAAGCAATAGTTCCTGGAACAATTATCTTATTTGCAGTAATAACAACATCTGAATTACTCATATAAAGCCCTGAATACATGCTTGCCTCTTGGGTACCATCATCCTGTAATTTGAAACGATTATCATCCAATTTTCCAGTTACGCCATAAGAACATACTGGAACTGTATACATAGCAGCAAGTTTACTACCATTACCGTCTGCGTTAAGCGTTGCATTACTTGCAATTGCTGCTGCCACAGTTGTTGCCTTATCCTTATTAGTTACATCGGTACCGGATCCATTATAATCTTTATTATAAAAATCCGAAGCAGCATAAATATCACCAGTTATATTAACTTTAGAATTCGTAACTTCAAGACCCTTATCTGCAATCATAGAAAACGAAAATAAATTATTCATAGATGCATCAATCGTCTGAAAAGAAACATTAAACTGCGGCTCTCCAATAACTAAATCAGTTGTAATCGATTGAGTAAACTTAGCGGCTCCACCCTTAGTTCCGACTTTAAAAGTCGAATAGTCAGCAGTTCGTGATAAAGTTAAATTAACTAGTGTGAGATTATCTTCGTTACTCGCATTTACGTTATCAATCTTAAGTTTAACACCATCTTCTCTAGATCCGCTTACATATCCATATGTCATAAAACTCTTCATTCGATCCTCAGCAGTATCCACTTCTTTATACACTGTTGATTCTCTAATAAGCTTCATGTAAGTTTTTTTCAAGAGCTTATTCGCTTTTTCGTTATTCATTGTTACATATGATTTTGTGTCAGCATCATAATATACAATTACTTCAAGTGTATTTTCATATGCATCATTTAACATTTTCATAGAATCTGTACCAACACCAGCATATATCTCATCCATAGCTTGTTCCAGATAATAAAAATTATCCCTTGAATTAATGTCTAATGCCTTCAATTTGTAACATAGTGCAACAGCTACTAGTAACGCAGATGTCAATATTGCCAAAAATGAGAGGGTTACAATAACCATTATAAATGTATTACCTTGGTTCTGTTTTCTTTTAGATTTTAATTTTCTAAACACCTAATTACCCCCTTTCGATCCTGTTACAACCGGCGACTTTCCATCATATATTGTTAATCTATGTGTTGAACCATCTTCCGTTAATTTACTTACAAAACTACTATAATCTGCAACTGTAAATGGTTTATCGGAAATATATATATCAACACTATACAACTTATTAATAGTCTCAGATGATTTATCCATCGGAAGCATTTTAGATGCATCTAAGAATGTATATCCCGTAGTCATACTAGCATCTCCACTCGGTACCACTGAATTTTTATTAACAGAACTTATTGGTGTCTTATTAGTCCCAACATCAGTAGTATCAAAATTATGAAAAACCTCAACATCCCCGGTGCTGCTATTAGTCATTATATTTACATTAACATTAGCACGTTCCTTAATTGCTTCATTATTAATTAAATATGCATCTTCATATGACTTTCTAATCTGCTCCAGCACGCTCTCTGTCGGATTAGTTCCATGTTCTTCTTTATATTGCTTTTTATATACTTCCATCAGCCCATCTATTGTTTCGCTAGAATATTTTTCTGCAGTCTCTACAACAAATACTCGCGGTACAGCACTTCCACAATTTTTTGTATCCAGAAGAATATAGTCGTTATCCATATAATTGTTATTATACAAACATGGATTATACATCAAATATATATCCGGCAATTCACCAACAAAGGTCTGCTTGTATGGTGTATATTCAATCGGCGAAAGATAACTAGATAAATTTTTACCTTTGTACACACCATCTTTAAGAATATACGTAGATTTATCTTTATATCTTAATTTACAAGTAACCGTATATGTATTTTTTGATTTTCCTTCCTCCAATGTAGTTCCCTCATCAACACCAATCTCAATCACACGTGTTGCACTATCATTTGGAAAAGCAACAATTGCTGCCTGCTGCTTTGTATACTGCTCCCATCTAGCCTGATCGCCAACTCGCAATATATCTAGCTTTTTAGACATAAATGCATTCGTTACAGTCAAATCATAATTACCAATTGTTCCATTAATAATCGCAAGACTCGAAGAATCAAAATTCGCAATTGCCGGTAGCGAAACATTATTAGGATTTTGATATCCGCTTCCCGCCTCTTCACTTTCCTTTTTTGCATAATCACGATTATTCACATGGATTGCATAATAATACTTACTATCCTTCTTTCCTACATCGGCCTGACCAGTAATAACATATCCATCATATTCTTTTTTGTTAAGACCCGTCCCTACAGTTCCCTTACCTGCAGTAACACTTAATGTCCCCGCCTTAGTAACCTGCTTTAGATATGGGTCATCTGCCACTTTAGTAGAATCATAAAAATATGCACCTGCATTTTTGATATTTTCCATCACATTTTCTGCATATTCATACTTGCTCTGAGCAGTCTTGGCAACATCAGATGTTCTCGTAGCTTGAATCAATTTACTAACAATCGGTCCGATCATAATTGCAAAAATAGCAACTGCAATAACCAATTCTATAAATGACATACCTTTATTATGGATTCTCTTCATGCCATGAATCACTCCATTCTTATTTGTAAATCTTAACAGAACCTGATTTACTTGCTACATTAACACGACCTGCCGCCGCATCATCATCTGCAATCTTGACATATACCGGTAACTTTGATGTATTATTAACAGTCACTCTAACTCCTACCTTGTCATCATCATCTTTCTTAGCAGATGATTGAATTAACACTTTAACATCTTCAGCTGATGTAACCTCAGCAGTATAGGCAGTAGAATTATCTAACACATACTTACAATACGTCTTTCCATCTTCCTCATAAAAGTCAAAACTTAATGTCGACACAGTATTCTCACCACTAGATATAACGCTTGCATCTTTGCCTGTGCCATTCTGTCCAACTATCTTAGCAGAAACATCACTTCCTGCCGCATTCAGCATGGCATAAAAATCATAATCATTTACAATAGACGCACCATCATTTTCATCGTATTTATTTAATGAAGAATCATCACTCTTACTTGATGCGCTTCCTCCCTCGAATATGTTACTTACACCCGTCTCAACTTCATTCAAATCAATTGAACGTTCCGGGCGTTCTGGACTTTCAATTGCATAACACATTAAATTCATAGAACCTGTATACAAATCTTCTTCCGCATCATAAGCTATATCAATACTATCGATTGTCATACGATCGGAATATGTATCTACATATGATACAATATCTTTAATTGCACTATATGTACCTGAATAATCAATCGGAAAAGCTGCTCTATAACAAGCATAGCCGGATGTATCACCCTGATCTTCCTCTGTTCCATCTCCATTAGTAGTGTCTTCAGCTACTGCCTCAGTTGTTGCTTCAGTTGTTGCTTCAGTTGAAACTTCCGCATCGGTTGCTGTGCCATCAGCAAGAGCAGCATCTCCTCCATTAATCCCCAATGTATAGAATTGCTCTTTCTCGCCTAACCCCAAAGAACTTACACTGAAATCATAGTCTTTTTTAATTCCTTGTAAGAACATAATACTAATTTCCTGATTCAGATCACTTGGAAAAGAATCTAAAATATCATTGAACTTTCCTTCATACTCTTCCTTTTCAGCTAAATACTGATCTCTCTTTGCCTGTTTTCCCTGAAGTTCCGTTAATCTTGCCTGTAATGTCTGATTTTCACTCTTTATTGATGATGCCTCATTCCAATTTGGCAACGCAACATACATTATTGCAAGCAAAGCAACTACAACACCGATTAAGCCCACTATTATTGCTTTTTGTGAATTTGTAATATTTCCCATTCTTCATCCCTCCTACTCTGCTGGAACAGTCTCTAATGTTGCATCTCCTGCATTCTGCTCATCAAGAGTCGCTTCATCTTCTTCATCCATTGATACAAATACCGCTGTCAAACTAAATACACTAATTTCTTCTCCCGTTTCTTCATCAACTTCTGTTGAAATTTCAGAAACAAAAACATCATCAATACATTCAATTTTCTTTAACTGAATAACAAACTTTGCAATTGCATCATAGTTCTTTGCCGTTCCTTCCATTGTTATATCCGCATCCGCAGACGAATAAGAAGTAATTGCAATATCTTTCGGCTGATTCTTCTCCAATTCATCAAACAACATTGAAAAATTCTCATTCAATGTCTTTGTCTGATCATACATTGTCTTAATATCACTATATTTCGCCATAACCTCATCATGTTCACTAATAATTTGATCAATATCTGCTATTGCGGAAATCTGTGCATTCAAATTATCCTGTTCACTCTGTGCATTGTTCTTCACAAGCATAGTAATAGCCGATGAACCTATCGCGATAACCACACCTGCAATCAATACGCCAACACCGTATTTCATGTAATCTGCACTATTGGCTCCTTTTGTCTTAGCCTCAGTCGGACGGAATCCCATTGGAGCAAACGCAGCACCGATTGGAGAGATCAGATATACCGGATTATATATCTTAAGATCAATCTTTGGATCAAACTTCACATTATATAGACTGTCCATAACTTTCGTCTGGATATTCAACTGAATCTTAAAGAGTCCATCAATACCACGGATCAAAGCACCGTCACCGGTTAAAAATACATCATCAATTGGCTTATCCGGATTCTTTGCCACATAATAATCAATGACACGACCTACATTGTTAATCAGATAGCGAAAGGCTCCTGTTGCCGCATTATCATCAAAATCTACCGTGATCATTCTCTCATTCTGTAACAGTGTCATTGCCGTTGTTGCATCCACACCCTTTTCATCCATAACCTCTGTTACTACCGCATTCGTTCCATACGGAACAGTACGCTGCAATAACAGCGTATCACCCTTAACAATATTAAGAATCGTAGACTCACTGCCTAACTGGATGACCATTGTTGTCATCGTAGAGCTTGTCTGTGTCTTGATCAACTGTAGCATGGAATTACCAACATAATCCACTGCCTGTACAGTCAAGCCAAGCATACTACCCAATTCATAATAGCCCTTCACCATCGCAATCGGAGCTGCAACTACCATCAGCTTCAATTGCTTGCTCTTGTCCTCATTCACAACATGTTCTAATATAGAATGAGAAACAATGTAATCTTCTATATTAACAGGGAAATATTCTGAAGCATTCGCTGCAACAATTCCCTTCACCTTATTCTCCTTTACTTCTGGAATCAGCACTTCACGGTTAACCGCTTTTGTAGAACTCAAGATAAAGATTGCGTTCTTGTTCGTGATTCCATTCGCATCCAATTGTTCCCGAATTGTCGATGCGATTTTCTCTACATCCCGGAGCATACCGTCTTCGTATGTATCTTCCGGTGTCTCGAATATAAGTGCATTATGCACTACTGTCTGTTTCTTTGTTGAAGGTGATACTTCAACAATCGTAATACTTTCATTCGTGATCTCAATTGTTAAGACCTTATTACTCTTTGCCATATCGTAGCCTCCCTCGCTAATCAGAAGTTATTATAATAGGGTGTTCACACCCAATATGTTCAGATACCAGCTCACAAGCTGTTCACCGCATATCATTGTAATATATACGCCCAAGGATAAATACGGGCCGAAAGCAAACTGTCGTTCACTTTCCTTAACCTTCATCAGTATCAGATGTATTACCGACCCTGCAATACAGCCAATTCCTAATGCTATAAAATTAAGTTTCCAGCCTAAAAGTAAGCCAGTTGCTGCCATTAATTTGATGTCACCGTCCCCTATCACACTGTCAATCTGATCATCCTCATACTTTTTCTTTAACACTGGAGTAGCAATCCAATTCACAATGCATAAAAAACCGCTGACCGCTATAAGACCAATTAAATATTGTAACCAATTAGAAAAATCTGCAAATAATTGAATTAGTCCACATAAAAAAATTATACACGTATACTCCATTGGAATATACTGTGTATTCCAATCTACAATACATATCATCCACAGCACAATAACTGAAATACCATATAGTATAGTAATTAAAGAAAAATCTTTTGACCAAAAAAGAATTCCTTCAAGAAATGCCACAATTATCGCGCACACTATATATCGTTTACGGAACTTGTATTCTATGCATTTACATTTTTTCCTCTCTTTTATAAAAGACAAAAAAATAAACTCATACATATTCAGAGATTGTAACTTTCCAAATTGTTTTTGACCAAAGCAACAATTTTTCCAATCACATTCTGCACAAGCTCCATTCTCCACCTGCAACAAATACCCTGCAAGCATAATAGAAATCACACTCAGTCCATACCCAACCACGCACAAACCTAGCCATATCAATATTTTCATCTTTTCACCATAATTTGGTACATCCCAAAACAGGATGTACCAAATCAAAACGTATTACTTTAAGTTTGCTCCTACATCAGGATATACTTTATGACTAGCAAGGCTATCACCTAAGTAAACCTCGACAAGATTTGATGTAGGTGAAAGAACAACACCAAAAGTTGTAGAAGTAAAGCTAGTATTTTTCATATCCTTTTTACTCTTAGCATTAGGAACCGTACTCTGACCAAGTGCAGACGTAAACTCAGTACCAAATTCATCGCTAGTAATTAAATCTGATGCTGCAACTGGGGAACCTTTCTTACCAAGTGTCGGTGCTTTGTCATATGCAGTTTCATTCGACAATGCCGTAGTGATAGCTGTTGCAATTGTCTGTCCAGTCTGGATATCTGTAGAGATTCTAGACTTGTTAATGTACTTGATCAACGCCGGAGCAAGTGCACCTGCTAAGACAGCCATAATCGCAATAACGATAATAAGCTCAACCATTGAGAAACCTTTGTTTGTTTTTTTCATAATTATCTCTCCTTTTCTTATATGAATATTTTATTAAAGCTGTCGTGGTTGTTCGACAGGTTTAATCATTTTAAAATGATTTGCCGTATGTACAGCATTCAAGTTGCTTCGCTATGCCATCTCGATTTCGCTTTGCTCATCTCGATGTGGCTAGTCGCCGTATGTGTAGCCACCCAAGAACAAGTTGTTGCAAGTAAACTTGCACAACATATTCTTGGCTGACTACACGCATAGCTCGTTAGGTTTACATATTATCAATACCTTCGTACATGCTAAGGATTGGACCGTATACAGCGGCTACAATAACGCCGACAATACCTGCCATCAATACCATCGTCAACGGCTCCATCGCCTGTGTTAAAGACTCTGTTGCAAGATCCACCTCTCTCTCATAAAGATCTGCAACCTTGTCCATCATATCCTCAATATTACCAGTTTCCTCACCAATCTTAACCATCTGTACTAGCATGGTAGGGAATACATCCATATCTTTCAACGGTTTTGAAAGCGGAAGACCTTTGGCAACCTGTGCTTTCGTATCCATCAGACCGTCACGGAAGATCTTATTATCCATCATCTTGGCAACCTGTTCGATTGCATCTAGCATCGGAATACCGGCTGCCATCAGCGTACTTAATGTTCTTGCAAACCGGGATGCATTGGACTTAATTACCAGATCTTTGAAGATTGGTGCATTAATTGCAATCTTAGCCGACAACAATTGTCCTGTCGGTGTCGCCTTAAACATCTTAATTCCAATTACAAGAACTGCTATAATCGCAATAAGGATATACCACTTTTGAAGAATAAAATCACTACCAGCCATCATCATTCTAGTGGCAAGCGGCAACTGTGTTCCCATATCCGCAAACATTTCTACAAAATTAGGAATAACTGCAATCATAACCACAACGATAACAAGAACTGCAACAATCATAACAATAATTGGATACGTCAAAGCACCTTTAATTTTACCTTTCAATGCATCATCTTTTTCAAAATGAACAGACAAACGATCAAAGGAAGTCTCCATACTACCGGAAGCTTCACCTGCCGACACCATATTGATCATAATCGGAGGGAAAATATCCGGATTCAATCTCATTGCATCTGAAAAGCTACCGCCCTTTTCTACATAAATCTTAGCCTCAACCAATGCATTCTTAAGAGTCTTATTATCCATCTGTTCCGATAACATATCCAATGCCGTAATAACCGTTACACCAGCATTCAAAATACTGACCATCTGCTTACACAAAATCGATAAATCGCGGCTTTTTACTTTCTTTCTCCCAAGGCTAAAACCTTTACCAGATGACTCACCAGCATCTTTCATCTCCGTCACTGACAATCCTTCTGACTTCAGCTTGTCCATCGCCTTGTCACGGTCAGCCGCATCAATGGTACCCTTCTTTGCCTTACCTTTGGCATCTACTGCCTTGTAATTAAACTGTGCCATTCTAACTCCTCCACCATTCATCTTCCATTCATACTATATTCGAATCCTATTCTCTTCCGTCAACAATCGAACAAATTATGAACATTCTATTAACAAATTATTATTTATGTATGATAATACCCTATATTGTTCAAAATTGCAATAATATTTTGAGAAAAAAAGGAATTATTATTAAAATCTGCCAATAATATTACATTTTCTTCTTCATTGCCGCCTGATCCTGCGCATAAATTAGTGCATTTTCACGACTGATTGCCCCTTCTCTGTACAATTCGTACAAATGATCATCTAATGTGATCATACCCATCTGCCGGCTTGTCTGGATCGTTGACTGAATCTGATGTGTCTTCGCTTCACGAATCAGACTTCGGATTGCAGGACTTCCAAACATTACCTCAAACGCAGCAACTCGTCCTCTTCCATCTTCTGCAGGTACCAATGCCTGTGAGATAACACCTTCCAAGATCATCGCTAACTGTACTCTTGTCTGCTGCTGCTGATGGGTTGGGAACACATCGATAATACGGTCGATCGTATTCGCAGCTCCGATCGTATGCAAAGTCGAGAATACCAAGTGTCCGGTCTCAGCCGCTGTGATAGCGGTTGATATTGTCTCAAGGTCACGCATCTCTCCTAACAGAATAATATCCGGATCTTCACGAAGAGCAGCTCTTAACGCATTACCATAACTTAATGTATCCATGCCGACTTCCCGCTGGTTCACAACCGACTTCTTATGATGGTGCACATACTCGATCGGATCCTCCAATGTAATAATATGATCCGTCAAATTCTCGTTTGCTTTATTAATAATAGAAGCAAGTGTGGTAGACTTTCCGGAACCGGTAGGCCCGGTTACCAATACCAGTCCTCTCTTTCTCTTATAAAGTTCCACAACCTCCGGCGGAATTCCTAACTGATCCGGTCTTGGAATCACCGTCTCCACCCGTCGATAAGCCGCTGCCATATTACCGCGATCCATGAATACATTCACACGGAAACGTCCGGTCTCATCACTATCGAACGAAAAGTCGACCTCGCCTCTCTCTTTCAATATCTGCTTATGTCTCTCATGCATGGTCGCACCGATCATCTCTGCCGCATCCGCCGGCTCTAATGGCGGACACTCCACCTCGATCAGTTTACCGTTAATTCGAAGCTTCGGTGGAATACCTACCGCAATATGTACATCGGAAGCCTTCTGTTCTACCGAAAATGCTAATAATTCCTTTACATCAATCATCTCTGTTCCCCTTTCGTCTCCTTACTCTCATTCTGCCTTACGAGCATGATCTCTCTATACTTTAATATTCATCTCCTGCTTCGTATACGATCTTACGCATCTCAGAAAGCGAGGTAATACCATTCAACACATGCTTTGCACAACTTAACTTCAAGGTCATCATACCTTCTTTCAGTGCCTGTTTCTCAATCTCATTCGCCGGAGCGTTCCTTGCAATAACCTGCTGCAAACTTCTTGTTACCGTCATCATCTCATACACACCGATTCGGCCGGAGAATCCGGTATCGTTACAGAGTGGACAGCCGTTCGGCTCATAGATCACAACATCTTCTGCACTCGGATCTAATCCAAGCAATGTTTTCTCATGATCCTCTGCATATCTAGGCTGCTTGCAGGTACACAGACGTCTTACCAGTCGCTGTGCAATAACACCAACCAGCGCATCACCTGCCGTATATGGTTCAATACCCATATCGATCAAACGGGTAACCGTAGAAGCTGCAGAATTCGTATGCAATGTAGATACAACCAAGTGTCCTGTGATAGCGGCCTTAACCGCAATATCTGCCGTCTCACCGTCTCGAATCTCACCGATCATGATAATATCCGGATCCTGACGTAAGATAGAACGAAGTGCTGCTGCGAATGTCATCTCAGCTTTCTCATTAACCTGACACTGATTGATACCATCAATATTCGCCTCTACCGGGTCCTCAACCGTGATAATATTAACCTCTTCTGTATTCAATTCACTAAGTGCCGTATAAAGTGTAGTAGACTTACCGGAACCAGTAGGTCCTGTTACTAAGATGATTCCATGTGGATTACTAAGAATTCCATCGAATACCTTCTCTTCTTCCGGACTGAAACCAAGTCCTGACTTCGGTCTGGTCAATCCATCCTTCGAAGTAAGACGCATAACCGTCTTCTCACCATATACCGTAGGAAGCATAGACACACGGATATCAAACTCCTTCCGGTCTACCATAATGGAGATACGACCATCCTGTGGCTTACGTTTCTCAGAAATATCCATGCCACCCATGATCTTAAGACGGGCACAGATACCGGATAATAGAGAGTAATCATAAGACATAACCTGTTTCAATACACCATCAATACGATACCGGACACGAACCGAAGACTCCAACGGTTCAATATGAATATCAGATGCTCTCTGTCTGACACCGCCCTCTAAGATCTGCTTAACCAGCAATACAATCGGCGAGTTCTCAATATCTGCATTATACTCATCCTCTTCCGCCTGGGAAAGCATATCCTGTTCACGTTCTTTCCGGTACGCTTCCGCAGCCTCCATCGCCTGATGATTACCATAATACTTACCAATTGCTTCCGTCAGATCTTCTTCCATTGCCAACAACGGTTCAATCTGTGCACCGGTAACGATCGACAGATCATCCACAGCCACAATGTCCATCGGATCTGCCATTGCCACCCGGAGCACATTCGGATTGTTCTCATCATATCCAAGCGGCAGCACCTTATACTTCATAACAATATCTTCCGGTATAAGGTTCAATACATCATCATCAAACTTGCATCCCTTCAGCTCTATGTATTCTACACCCAATTGCTGCGTCAGGGTTGCAATCAACAATTCCTTACTTATATAGCCTTCCTCGAGAAGCGTCTGACCTAACTTCTGGCCTTTCTCTTTCTGTTTGACCAGTGCCTCCTGTAATTCTTCTTCCGTGATCGCTCCTGCTGCCACAAGCAGATCACCCATTCTGATCTTCTTTCTTCCTACACCAATACGCATATGCAAAAACCTCTCATAAAATTTAATTGCCTTAATTGTACCACATTACCAAAAAAAATGAAATAGCAAATACATTTTTGACCATTTGCACAAAAGCCTTTGTGGAAAAGCACTTTTTTATTTTTTTCTCATAGAATAATGAAAAGCCCTTTCAGGTGATTCCAATGCAGACATTCAAGCAGCCATTATCAAGAGAATCCGAACTCTATTATTTGAAACGCAGCAGGGCGGGAGATATTGAAGCCAGAAACATTCTCGTAGAATATAATCTGAGACTGGTTGCTCATATTGTCAAAAAATACAACAATTTTGAACGGGATCTGGATGACCTGATATCCATCGGAACCATCGGGCTGATCAAAGCGATCAACACGTATGATATTGAAAAGGGAAACCGTCTCGTAACGTATGCCTCCCGTTGTATTGAAAATGAATTATTAATGATGCTAAGACAGGAACGCAAATGTTCCAAAGAACTGTCCCTATACGAACCAATTGGAACAGACAGAGAAGGAAACGAGATCAATCTGTTAGATATCGTAGAATGCGACAATACCGACATTACCGAACACATTATACTAGAAGATAATATTGCTTTATTATATCACACGCTTCACACACTTCTTGACGAACGAGAGCGGAAGGTTCTCACGTTACGTTATGGTCTGTATGGAATACAGCCTCTCACGCAGCGTGAGGTCGCTTCCGCCCTCAATATATCCCGTTCCTATGTGTCGCGCATTGAAAAAAAAGCCTTGAACAAACTGCGTCGGTCATTCTCCTGAATGATAACGCAGAATCGTCCCCACCGGTAATACGCACCCGACATCCACCGTTAACGGCTCTTTCGGGTGAGGTGCGCTCTCTACCGCTTCCATCTTCTCGTTTCTGATATCCCGTACGGTTAATACCTGATTCGTTCCATCAAACCGCATTGCCTCGATCTGCTGCCCTACAACAAACTTGTTGCGCTGAACGAATTGTATTCTCCCCTCTTCATCCACAGATTCTACCTTACCGATATAGATATAATCTTTGACATATTCATTATTATCATATACCTGTTCTTCCGGACCCGGTTTACCAAAATAGAATCCTGTTGTAAATTGCCGGTAAGTACATTTGCCAATCTCTTCTTTGTAATACGAAAGATTCGCTCTGTACTTCTCTTCACTCTCCAGATAATCATCAATCGCCTTCCGGTAGGTCCTTGCCACCGTAGCAACATATAATGCCGTCTTCATCCGTCCTTCAATCTTAAAACTGTCAATTCCGGCATCAACCAATTCCGGCACATGTTCGATCATGCACAGATCCTTGGAATTAAAGATATAGGTTCCTCTGTCATCTTCCTCCACCGGGAAATATTCCCCCGGTCTTTTCTCTTCTACGACACTATACTTCCATCTGCAGGGATGCGTACATGCTCCCTGATTCGCATCTCTGCCTGTCAGGAAATTACTGAGCAGGCATCTTCCCGAATAAGAGATACACATAGCACCATGAATGAAGCTTTCAATCTCCATATCTTCCGGAATATTCGCCCGGATTTCCTTTAATTCCTCCAACGATAACTCTCTGGCAGAAACAACTCGTTTGGCACCTAACCGGTACCAGAACTGATAGATTCCATAATTCGTATTATTCGCCTGCGTACTTACATGAAGCTCCATATCCGGCAGGATTTCTCTCGCCATAGTAAAGATTGCCGGATCCGATATGATCAGTGCATCCACCGGAATCTCTTTCAGACGGTTCAAATATACCCGCACTCCCGGAAGATCCGCATTATGTGCAAATATATTCACGGTTACATAGAGCCTTGCTCCGTGTGCATGACAGTAATCGCAGCCTTCTTTCATCTCTTCCATCGTGAAATTATGTGCCTTCGCACGCAGTCCAAACGCTTCTCCACCAATATATACAGCATCCGCACCATAATCCACTGCCACGCGCAGCACTTCCAGGCTCCCTGCCGGGATCAATAATTCAATCTTTCTTCTCATCATCTTTTCCTTCTATCCAACCATTATCATCACATTATTCCACTCGTTCAAAACGCTTTCAGTATACATCAGCCTCTTGCCCCGTATATTCACAATATCTTAACCGATAAGGACACTCCATCTCCCAGCGGAATAATAGACGTCTCCAATTCTTCATGATTCTTCAATGTATACAGATATTCCCGCATCCGGCTGTGTATAGTCCGGTTGCGTCGTTCCACCACATATTTCGAATCCAGAACTTCTCCATCCTGTAGAACATTATCCGATATCAGCACCCCGCCTTTTCGCAGAAGCCGGATCACATCCGGAAGAAAATGAATATATTGTCCTTTGGCAGCATCCATAAAGATCAGATCATAAGAGCCTTGTAATTGTTTCAATACATCAGCCGCATCTCCTTCTAACAACGTGATGCAATCTTCTTTGGATGCTCTCTTAAAATTCTCTTTGGCTTTTGCGATCCGCGGTTCCCATTTCTCAATTGTTGTGATATGCCCATTCTCAGGAAGAAACTGGCTCATATAGATCGCCGAAAAACCAACCGCCGTTCCTACTTCCAAGATCTGTTGCGGTTGTTGGATCAACAACATCGTCTTCATCCATTCCTTGGTCTCTTTCCGTATAATCGGCACGCCGTCCCGAAGTGCTTCTGCTTCGATCTGACCAACAATTCCTGTCTCATCTGCATTCATTGAGTTGATAAAAGAAGTAATTCTTTCTTCCACTATCATGATGTTTCCTCACTTTGTATTCCACATATCTTCTTGCAGATCGCATCTGCTGACATTCCGGGGCTTAACTGATAAGTTCCCGCCAATATCTTACGATTATACTTTCCTAAATACAATCTTGCCAGAAACAGCTTATCGTCTTCAACAATCCCATTACTCTCCATCACCAATGCAATCTGTCTTGCATTCTCTCCCTGTTCTATCGTAACCGTCATAACATTCTGCGACGCAGGCACATATGGTATATCTGCAAACACTTTATAAGAGAACTGATAACACCATACAAAGCCTTCCACCAGAACAAACAACAAGATTATATTGATCAGTGTACGAAGACTGATCTGCAATATAACTTTTGACCTATCTTCCCGTTCTCCTGCCATCTTTCATCCTACTCCATATAACTGTAATCTAATTCCAGACCGTCCGCTATCGTCTCGTATACCATAGCCATCTTTCTTGTAAGAACCTGTTCCGCAACCAGAAATTCATTCACTACCGGATTGCGCAACACCGATTCAAACTCTAAGCTTAAGTTGTGGATCTCCTGATACCGGTTCACACCGTCATCGTAGCTTTGCAGTTCATAATTCCGTCTGCGAAACTCATTCATCTTTCCATACAAATCCTGATCCAGCATAACTTTCTCTCTGGCATCCTGATACCGGTTATACTCTTCACTATTCTTAATTACCTGATTCAACTGTTTGGCCTCTGCTACGATCATGATCCTCACCTCTTCTTCCTGTCCGTTACAATTATACCTCTGTAATGATCGGTAAGATCATCGGATTCCTCTTGGTACGTTTCCATAAGAACTCACCCAAGTCATCCTTAATGGATGTCTTGATCTTACCCCAGTCTGTCACATTGTGATCCAGACAGCGGTTCAAAGCATCTTCTACCACATCATGGCATTCTTCCATCAGGTTCTCAGATTCCCTCACATAAACAAAACCTCTTGATACAATATCCGGTCCTGCCACCAAAAGATTACTGTGCTTCTCTAATGTAACTACCACAATTATCAAACCATTCTGTGATAGATGCTGACGATCTCTTAATACAATATTACCAACATCTCCTACACCCAGACCATCTACCAGTATTCCTTGTGATGTCACATGTCCCGTTACCTTAACGTTATCTTTCGAAAGTTCCAGCACACTACCGTTATTCATGATCACGATATGATCTTTGTCAACACCCATCTCCTGTGCAAGTTCTGCATGTCTTTTCAAATGACGATACTCCCCATGCACCGGAATTGCATATTGCGGCTTGGTCAGTGCATAGATCAGTTTCAGTTCTTCCTGGCAGGCATGTCCGGAAACATGCGTATCCTGAAAGATTACCTTTGCACCCTTCATCTCCAATTCATTGATGATCTTATTGATTGCTTTCTCATTACCCGGAATCGGACTTGAACTTAATATTACCGTATCTCCCGGTGTAATGCTGACCTTACTATGGATATTCGCTGCGATACGGCTAAGTGCTGCCATATTCTCACCCTGACTGCCTGTTGTGATCAATACGATCTGTTCATCCGGATAATTCTTCATCTGTTCAATACCGATCAACGTATTGTCCGGAATCTGAATGAATCCAAGTTCTGTTGCAGTATTAATAACATTAACCATGCTGCGGCCTTCGATCACGACCTTACGTCCATACTTATCTGCACTGTTAATGATCTGCTGCACACGATCCACATTCGATGCAAATGTTGCAATGATCAATCGATTATTCTTATTCTCCGCAAACAGAACATCAAAGGTATGCCCCACTTTCTTCTCACTCGGGGTGAATCCCGGACGTTCTACATTCGTAGAATCCGCCATCAAAGCAAGTACACCTTTCTTACCCAGTTCTGCATATCTTTGTAAATCAATTGTCTCTCCAAATACCGGTGTGAAATCCACCTTAAAATCTCCCGTATGCACCAGAATTCCTGCCGGCGTATAGATTGCAAGACCGGAAGAATCCGGAATGGAATGGTTTGAACGGATGAATTCGATACGAAAACATCCAAGATTGATCGTCTGTCCATGCTTGACAACTTTACGTTTCACATTGTTAAGCAGATTATGTTCTCTTAATTTATTATCAATCAATCCCATTGTGAGCTTCGTTGCATAGATCGGAATATTGATCTCCTTCTCAACATAAGGGATCGCACCGATATGATCTTCATGTCCATGCGTTACGACAAGTCCCTTCACCTTGTCAATGTTATCCTTAAGGTATGAGACATCCGGAATGACCAGGTCAATTCCTAACATGTCTTCCTCCGGAAATGCCAGACCGCAATCAATTACTACGATCGTATCCTCATACTCGATCGCAGTAATATTCATACCGATCTGCTCAAGACCTCCTAAAGGAATGATCTTCACGCTGGGAGCCTGCTCTCTCTTTCCCTTTTTGGCAAGCTCACCCTTTCTTGTATTCATTTTCAAAACTCTACCTCCATATCACTGTCTTCCAATAACTCCTCAAATATTGGAAACAAATTCTCTAATTCTTTCTCATCATCAATGAACGTGTACGTACCCATTCCTGCTTCATCCCCTGTATCCTCTTCCTTCAGGATATAGCAATCGCCTTCCTCTTCATCATCTGCAGCAGGTGCTACCAGATAATACGTAACTCCCATCAACTGCGTCTGCTCTAATACATAGAACTCCACTTCTTCGTCATCATCAAATGTAATTACAATTGTCTCTAATTCTTCCATATTCTTTCCTTTCTCTTTACAACGGGTGTGCATCTAAGTAACTTTGCAAGATCACCGCCGCTGCCATCTTATCTACATATTCTTTTCGATTCTCACGGCGCACGCCGGATTCGATCAGGATCCGTTCTGATTCTACTGTTGATAATCGTTCATCCTGCAACACAACTTCCAAACCGGTTCTTCGTTCCAAGTGTTCTTTGAATTCTTCCGTAGCTTTCGCCCTTGGTCCTACCGTATTGTTCATATTCTTCGGATATCCAAGCACAACAAAAGAAACCTTATACTCGTCAATGATCTCTTCAATCTTAGCTAAGGTCTTTCGTAACTTATTCTCCGACTTTCTCTCTATGGTCATAATAGGCTGTGCAGTAATTCCCAATTCATCACTCAAGGCTACACCAACCGTCTTAGTACCATAATCCAGTCCTAAAATCCGCATCTTCTGTCTCCTAATCGGTTCATTCTGTTCTGAATCGTACCGCAAACAAGACTGTTAGATCGAATCTACTTCAATCTTGTCTCGATATAATTCTCCAACAGAACTTCGATAATCTCATCTCTCTCTGCCTTCATAATTAAACTTCTTGCATTCTTATAACTTGTAATATACGTAGGATCTCCACTGATAATATATCCCACGATCTGGCTAACCGGATTGTAGCCTTTCTCAGACAATGCCGTATATACCTGTGCAAGAATATCTGTCACCGGCAGGTTGTTATCTTTCACTACTTCAACAAATTGTGTATTAAATGTATTCTGATTATTCATAACCATCACGTCCTTATCTCGATACCTATATGATAATATAATTTTACAAAAGTTGCAAGTTTTAATATCTATACTTTACAATTTGATTCACCAGATCATCTGTAGCATGTATATTTACTTTAACATATCTTTTTGTATGACCTATGAAATTTCCCCCTGAATCTCCTGCCATTTCTTCGATCAGCACTTCGTCTTCCATTCCCCGTAAAGATTGTTCATACGCTGTCTTCTGTCCGGCTGTAAGCTCTAACAGCACCTCACTGCGTTCCTGTTTCTTCTCTTCCGGAATCTGATCCGGCATCCGTTCTGCCACCGTTCCCGACCTTACCGAATACTTAAATACATGTATCTCATACAATGCCAGTCGCCGCAGATGTTCTAATGTTACCTCGAATTCCTCATCCGTTTCCCCAGGGAACCCAACAATCACATCCGTTGTGATAGCCGGCCGGTCAAAATGTTCTCTTAACAGATCACATTTTTCCGTAAACTCTTCTATCGTATACTTACGATTCATCCGCCGCAGCGTCTCATTACACGCACTTTGCAGTGACAGATGAAAATGCGGACATACTTTTCCGCTCACAGTGATCCGTTTCAGAAATTCCTCTGTAATAATGCGAGGTTCCAACGAACCTAACCGGATTCTTCTGACTTCCGGTATCTCGGCAATCTTCTCGATCAGTCTGCTAAGCTCCATATGTTCTAAGCCTCTCAATCCCTGATCGCCAAAATCCCCGCTTTGCATGTGATCACTCTCATCATCTTCCTTATGTTTATCCATTACAGAATCATATTGGACATCTTTCCCTTTAAAGTCAATCCCATACGAAGAGATATGGATTCCCGTCAGAACGAACTCCTTCACACCCGTTTTAGCAAGACCACGGATCTCTTCTATGATATGTTCCGGTCTTCGACTGCGTACCCGTCCTCTCGTATACGGAATAATACAATAGGAGCAGAACTGGTTGCATCCATCCTGAATCTTAATATAAGCCCGCTGATGGTCTAAGTGAGCCGCACTAAGACTTCCCATCTCCTCATATTCACCTGTCTTGCCAATCTCCACATAGCAGTCTTCATCCACTCTGCCATCCATGTACTCCCGGATAACCTCCACAATATCCTTCTTACAGTTATTACCGACTACAACGTCTACAAAGTCTTCCCCTTTTAATACATCATGCTCCGCATTCACATAACACCCCGCAGCGATCACAACTGCCTCCGGGTTGCATTTCTTCGCTCTGCGTAGCATCTGTCTTGACTTTCTTTGTGCCATATTTGTCACAGAACAGGTATTAACAATATAGATATCTGCCACATCTTCCGGCTCTACCATAAGCATTCCGGCATTGATCAGCTTATCTTTCATGGCATCTGCTTCGTATTTATTTACCTTACATCCCAGATTAATAATAGCCGCTGTAAGTGGCTGTCTGTTCGGTTCATTCTTCTTCATAAAATTAATTCCTTTTACATAAATTATACACATATCCGTCTTGACTTTTATTATTTAAAAAGTTATCATGTTAATAGAAATGTCAAAGACATAATATTATTTTTAGGAGGATACGCTATGAAATCAGTTAAAATTTCTTTGAATTCAATTGATAAAGTGAAAAGCTTCGTGAATGACATTGCTAAGTTTGATGCAGAGTTCGATCTTGTCTCTGGCAGATACGTAATCGATGCAAAGTCTATCATGGGAATCTTCAGCTTGGATATCTCACAGCCAATCGACTTGAATATTCATGCAGAAGGTGACGACACAGAGATTATGAAGGCATTAGAGCCATATATCATCTAGTCATCTGCTGATTCCATAAGAAGGCAATTATTGTAATTGTTCTTCTTATCCAATATGTCATTAACAAGAGGATGTCAGGAAAGGATATATCCTTCCAGAACAGCCTCTTTTTTCATGTAACCACATAGATGCCACTCTTCCAGTGTTACTTTCCTTATGCTTTTACAAGATCTTCTATCCTGGCTTCTATCACTTCTACAGAAGCATATGCCTCTTCCATTAATTGATCGATCACATCAGCTAATTTCTCTTCGGATCGCTTGATAATCTCCAAGATTGGTTTTGTTACCGGGTGTTTCGCCACAAAGATCGTACAGCAATCCTCATATGGCAGAATAGAAGTCTCATACGTATCGATCTGCTCCGAAATGTCTACGATCTCCTGCTTATCCATACCAATACACGGACGGAATACAGGCATTGTACACACTTCATTCGTACATGCCAAGCTATGCATCGTCTGTGATGCAACCTGTCCAATACTCTCACCAGTGATCAAAGCCTGACAGTTATTTTCTTTTGCAATATGCTCCGCAATCTTCATCATGTAACGACGCATAATGATCGTCAGTTCCTCATGCGGACATTTCTCATAGATTGCAAGCTGAATGTCTGTGAAATTCACAATATGAAGCCGGATCTTTCCTGAATATCCGGACACAATTCTTGCTAAGTCAATTACCTTCTGTTTAGCACGTTCTGATGTATATGGTGGTGCATTGAAATATACCGCCTCCAACTCCACTCCACGTTTGGATATCATATATCCGGCTACCGGAGAATCAATTCCACCGGACAACAGCAACATCGCCTTTCCATTCGTTCCTACCGGTAGTCCACCGGCACCTTTGATCGTCTCCGAATATATATATACTCTTTCCCGCACTTCGATGTTCAACATCACATCCGGTTTATGCACATCCACTGACAGGTTCGGGAATTCTTCCAACAGATAATGTCCGATCTCACTATTCAGTTCCATAGACTTTAACGGGAACTTCTTATTCGTTCTTCTGGCATTTACCTTAAATGTCAATGCTTTATCTCCGTAGCATTCCCGCATATACTCAATTGCCTTATCCTTGATCGCATCGAATGTCACCTGTTCCTCAACTACGATCGGACAGATTCCTACAATACCGAATACCTTCTGAAGTTCCGCAATCAGATCTTCATAATCATATACAGATTCCGCTTCCAAAAAGATCCGCCCATATTCTCTGCGAATCGTAAACTCACCAAGAGCTGCTACATGATTCTTAATCTGCTGACACAGCACATCCTCAAAAACATAACGATTCTTGCCCTTCGTTCCAATCTCCGCATATTTAATTAAAAATGTCTTATATTCCATGATATTCTCACTTTCTCGTAAACTTTCTAAGTAGCGGTAAAATCTCTTCTAATACCTTTACTGTATATTCAGCTTCCTCTACTGTATTATACTCACAAAAACTAAAACGTAAAGTAGATTCTAACAAATCTTTGTCCAGCCCAATTGCCTGAAGTACTCCACTGATTGCCGGATGATTTGACGAGCATGCTGAACCGGCCGATACATAGATTCCTTTATCTTCTAATGCATGCAGTAACACTTCGCTCCGCACTCCCCAGAAACTTAAGCTTGCAATATGCGGGGATTCTCCCGAATTATCTGTCACGCCTTCTATCTTCGTTGCACCTGCAATCAATGCATCCTTTACCGCCTGCATCTTCTCATTATTTTCCTCTAATCTTGCATACATGATCTCTGTTGCTTTACCCATACCGGCGATTGCTGCTGTATTCTCGGTTCCGGAACGCATTCCTTTTTCCTGTCCTCCACCATACAGCACCGGTTTGATCTTCACTTTACTATCTACAAATAAGGCACCGCTTCCTTTGGGGCCATGAATCTTATGCCCGCTCATAGACATTGCATCAATTCCGACACGTTTCGGATAGATCACCCGCTTACCAAATGCCTGAATCGCATCTACATGATATAGTATCTGTCTATCATGTTCTTTATTATACTTCTTAATAATCGCTGCAATCTCTTCAATCGGTTCTACTGCACCAATCTCATTATTGACTGCCATCGTTGATACTAATATCGTATCATCCCTAAGGCTTTCCCTTAAATGATCCAGATCCACTTTTCCATGTGCATCCACTTTCAGAAAAGTAACTTCGAATCCCAACTCCTGCAGATACAGAACCGGATTGTATACCGATGCATGCTCGATCCCGGTTGTAATGATATGATTTCCCGCCCGCTTATTCGCCAAAGCAAGTCCTAGTAAAGCAAGATTATTCGACTCCGTACCACCGGATGTAAAGATAATCTCCTTTGATTCGCATTTCAATTGTTTGGCAATACTATTTCTTGCATTACGCACATAGTTCTCCGCTTCAACACCTTTCAGATGCATAGAGGATGGATTACCATAATCCTCATCCATTGTTTTCAGCATGATCTCCCGTACTTCCGGAATGATCTTCGTTGTTGCCGCATTATCAAAATATACTTCCATGATGTTTACTTTCTACTCCTTTTCTCACTCTGCTTTTCCTGCCTTTTCATTGTTTGCCTTTTTTGCGAAACTTATCATACAAACATATGCAAGCAAAGATAAAGATCCCTATCAAGCTGCCAATTGCTCCTTGCACAAAATATGGTGTCTGATACCGGAATTCTACAACATGCTTTCCTTTTTTCAAAGGAACTCCTATCATGGTGTCTGCTACTTTCTTATACTCTATCTGTTCACCATCCACATACACCGTAAATCCATCCATCGCCTGAATAGATGTCATCATAATTCCATCCTGTTCGACCGTGATATTCCCCTTCACATAGGTGGAATCCATTTGCTCTACATTATATACATTTTTTGATAACTTCTCATAAGCCTTTGCATAATTATCTTCATTGAACTTGGCAAATTGATACCAAACAATATTATCTTCTCCTAGTTCTACATCATAAGATGAATATATAACAATCTGTTGCCCTTTTTTAACATCTCCAATATGTATAGTTTGTTGTTTTTGCTGCTGCTCATCGTAACACAATACCTTGTCATCTAACTTTACACCCACTTGTGCAGGATTCGAACTATTTGTCACTACATACAGATCCATATCTTCATCTACCGTAAAGATTGCTGCTGTATACTCTTTACCATTCGGAACCTGTACTTCATATTCATAATAATAATATCCACCCTGCTCATAATCTTTGTTTACTTCCAGCTCACCAAGCATATTACTGCAGTTCAATTGCGGACGAATCACTTCAAATATATCATCTCCGTCTACTGCACATGTCACAAACTGGTTCTGCGATTCAATCGGTCCTGCTGTCAGTCCTTGCCAATTTAGTATATCATCATCTACCATATACCCAAGACCAGCTAACCGCTTCATACGATACAATGAAACTTTCCCTTCTGTAGCAACCGGTTCTGCATCACTAAAATTACACGGAGTAATACTTGTACCATAACGAATATTAAACATTAGATTGATGAGTGGGGATCCTCCACTTATTGCATATGCCGCATTATCCCCATATGTACCACCCAGATTCTGATGTAAGAATACATTCTGTCCATTACAATACGAGACAAATATTTCATCACTTGGCATGGTTTCTACCATGCCCATATTCCTAATACAATGAAGCATCTGTATCCGTTCTCCTGCTTGAAGTTTTACCCTTTCAGCAACCTTACTTGTATCATGGTCATAGAAAACATCATCAATCGTATCAATATTATATGCGCTAAATACATAGACCGCATTGGCAGTCAACTCTCCCACAATTAGTATGGATATAACAATCAGATATTGTGAAACTTTAATACTTTTTCTACAAAGTAATACCAGCATAATCTGATAAAATACAAATAGTAAAACTGTTGCTAAATATGTATAAAACTCTAAATATACAGAAACATGAAAAAAACCAATCACAATTCCAAAAGTTTCTAAGAATGCCATTACAGCAACCTTTTTTATCGTCACTTCTTGAATATTGGTTATTACTTCCATAACCATCATACAGCTGACAAATACGAGTAAATACAGAAATCTATGATATACTCCATGCGGTACACTAAATCCATGCCATACAAAACTTAATGCCCCAACAAATACACTTGCCAACAACACAACAAAAAGCATAATCATTTTAGCCTTATGAATCCGCTGTTCTTTTACAAACACATATAACAACAAAACAACCAATGCACCTATTGATATATACAGATTAGGATTCAAACTCATTGTGTCTTCAATCGTATCAAAAACAAACAATTTACTGATTGCTTCCAATATACCAGTAAGAAGCATTCTCGCATAACCCTTATTCTCATACGTTATATCAAAAGAGTACCGATTAGTCACGCCTAACAGGCAGGGTATAATTACCACTAAACTGCTTATCGCCGCAAGCACTGAACTGCCTGCAAACGCAAAAAATTTTTTCACTTTATATGTCGTCTCTTTATTTATCAAAACACAGAACCATAAAAGCAGAAAAATACACACTTGATATGCCGTATAAAAATTACACAGCATTGCCAATGTAAGCATTAGATAATACTTTTTCCATCTCCCATTATCAAGAATGTTTTCCAATTGCAACAACAATAGCGGGAACAAAATAATGACATCTCCCCAATTAAAATAAGTCACAAAATTTACAATACAATTAGACAACGCAAATACGCAGCCAAGCACAAGTGAGATCATGTGCTTATTCTTACGTATATGATTTAATCTGGTATGCATAAAATAATAAGTAACAGACGTTGCCATGCATGACCACTTTAATACCATAATAACTTGAACTGTATTAACAATCCATGCTTTCGGAACAATCAACACCAATAACGTGAAAGGAGATATAAGATAGTATGCCAGATTAAGATAAAAATCAAAGCCATCTCCTGCATTCCAACTATAAAAAAGCGATTCACCATTATGAACTTTATTCCATAACTCAACACACAATTGGTAATATTGAGAACCTGCATCCCCTCGCAATATACTTCCACCGCCAACAAGCCATCCTCCCCGAATAATCGAATGAAGTAAAACAACAATCCACGGAATAATAAACGCAGCAAAATAAATACCATTATTATATATACCATTTCTCACTTTTTCTTTCATCTAATCTCAAACTCCTTCATTTCTACTAATATAAGTACGGCAAAAATCATCCTTGTATTTTCTTCTGCAAGGACTTTATAATATATCGTCCACTTAATATCTTACTTTTACCTATATTGAATACATGTTCATCCCTAGCCGCCCGAATCACTTCAGAATAATTCTTCTCTTCATCAAACATCATTGTAATTTTCTCTAGTATATTCTCCATTTCGTTACATGCAATACATGTTCCAATTATTTTTCTCAACGAAATAGTAATAGGAATCTGTTCAATCTTATCATATTCCGGATTCATTATCTTCATCGGAGTATCTATAAACAATACCGGTCGCAAAGTTGTAAAGGCATACTCATATGAAATATCTGACCAATCTGTAATCAAAAGATCTGCATCCATTACGGTTAAATTAGAAGAAAAGTCTGTTTGTATTGTTATATTATCTATATCACGATACCTGACAATCATCTCATCAAATCGTTCTTTCTCATGTCTTACCTGTTGCGGATGCGGACGCACAATAACATCATATTCCGTATTTTTTAATTGATCTAATATATCTTCTACACATAGATCAATAATATTGTGCGGCTGCCATGACGGAGCTATCAAAATGGTACGTCTTGCATTACATATATGAGGTCTTTTTTGATATGACTCAATCATGTCATCTAGCAAAACATAGCCCGTTTCCACTAAAATCTTTTTTGGTGTATTATACAATTCTTCCATTTGGCGAATCTCTCTAACAGAATCTATCCCTACACAAAAAACAGTATCATAGTAATCAAGTGCTCCTTTACGTAACGTCAATGCATTGCTCCCCACTCCATGACACACATATATATACTCTATATCCTTTCTGACTTTAGACCTTTTTATATGATACTTTTCCAAATCTGGCATTGTCATAACACATATATCACAATCCAATTTCATAAAAAGTGGAATTAAATACTTATCTTGAGCAACATAATATTTACGAATCCGATCAGATTTTTCAAAAACAGAATCCTCCGGATCACTTGTTACATAATCGATTATATATTGCGAATTATCAACAATATAATCAATCATTGGTTCATAATACTTTAGAAATCCTTTTCCTTCCGAATAAAATACAAGATGTTTATCTTTCATTGCTTGAAAGCGTTTGTAATCCCTTCGTTCTAACCGAGCGTATTTTCTGTAAAATCGTTCTTTTTCTTTCTGTGTTTTTTGAATCACCTTTGTATAATTCATGTCAATATATTTTCGGGGTGGAATTATCCAATTAACCAGATACATCACCGGTATTGAAAATAAATTTCCACATATCCAATAAAGTCCCACACCCCCCGGAACCAAAAATGAGAAATATACCGAAAAAGCAATCATGAATAGAGTCATTCCAATTTTATTATATTTACTTGCATACAGTTGAAGAACATTGGTTCGATTCTGTATAAGACACATAAGCCATGCACTTACTCCCGATAAAAACGGGATCCATAGCAAATTATAATCTCCATTAAATGACGGAATACTCGAAAGATCAATACCTAGAAAAGCAAGATTAAACTGTTGAATATTATTAATACACTCCTGGCTAATCTGCGGAACATTCTCTCCAGTCAATTGAATCTGTTTGACAATCTCCATTTGGTAAGAATTATCAGAGCAAACTACTCCTAATGTTTCAATCCATTGTCGTAGAGTATTAATATTTTCGATACTTACACCCAAAATATACGAAAGGGGGCGATATATAGTTCCTACTAATCCTAATACAATTATAATTTGACACATCAATGGAATTAAATCCAATAATGGACGATAGTGCATTTCTTTATACAATTCCAACTGCGAATCTATATACCGATCTTTATCGTCAATATATTTTTCCTTAATTTCGTCTAATTTAGGACGCATCTGTGCCATTTTAATGGAGTTTTTCTGTGTTAGTAAAGATATAGGAAACAACACAACCTTAGTGAATATTGTAAAAACAACAACCGTCATCCCATAATTTCCAATCCAAGCATAACAAATCTTCATCAGTGTGCCAAATATTTTTGAAATTTCAAGTATTATATTCTGCAATGTCTATTCCTCGTCATCCAATAAATCATCTGCTGTAATAATTTTTCCCTCATCCTTTTTGGAAGATGCAACATTTTTAGATTTAGTATCTTTTTTAAATAATCGCTTAATCTTGTTAAAAAAAATACCTGCTGCAGCACCTATAGCAATCACTCCACCAACAACAATTTGAACCAAATAACTCGTAGTTGCCGGATCAATATATAACCCTCCCACTGATGTTGTACCCCAAAAATTCATCTTTATCTCTCCTTTTACACACTGAAAAACAATTAAAATTCATCATATTCAGCTTATTTTTGTTTATTCATGTAACAATCAACTCTTTTATCATAAAATCAATTCAGAAAAAAAGCAAGTAATTTCCCACTATTGCCAAAAATCAGTCAATTTCAAAATACAATCTGGTTTATTTTCATCCTTTTTTCTTAATTCTTCTTTATCTCCACAATACGTGTATCCATACAAAGAGGTATACGATTCCGCATTTGATATGTTTTTTATCTGTTTTACAAAATCCTTGGTTATATCCTTTCTAATATACACCGTACGCTCTCGCTTTTCAGTTTCATTATAATCATATACTGTTTTACCAAATACCCTAGAATTTTGATTCACACAATCTACTATCGTAGGCATTACATTTTCCACACTAACCGGTGCTTTATTAATCCGTAGCGACATATTATTCTCGTTCGCCTTTTTCAAAAAAAATATTGGCTGTATACCATCAATCGTCTCATGCTGACCATGATCAGCAGTAATTATAATCACACTATCTTGATACACACCCATTTTTTTTAAATAAGTAATATATTTATATACCATATCTATATTACTTTTAGCAGAATCCTCCAATCCATCTTTACTGCTATCTTTACCATATCCATGCATTCCTTCAAAATGATAAATAATAAAACTACCTTCTTTATCATTAAATGTGAGTCCCTTATCATTCAAATAATTATCAAATGCTACATTTAACACTGGTGATTTCCCGTTCTTATTCTCCACATGCACCAAATTATCAAAATCTGAAGTAATAACCAGACAATACTTTTTTAACCCAAGAGGCAAAACTTTATACAAGGCTCCTTTCAGTATATTTCTATATATTTTTTCTGTTTCTTTTACCACTTTTCCTTCTTTGCTCTCTAATACATTATCAAAAATCCCATATAAATTATTCGTACCCAGAAAATCAGAGGTCATATCATCTGTATATAGATTACAACTGTACCCATTACTCTTTAATATATCATAAAACTCTTGAGTTTTTTCTGAATGAAACGCTTTCTTAGAATATTCTCTACAAGGAACTGTATTATCAAACTCCATGCCCGTCAGAAAATAATTCATGGCTAATGCTGTTCCATCATACTTGCAATCATAATTACTATAATATGTAAAATCATTCAATCCATCCAACTCATTCGGATATTTTTTCAACATTGCATCCAAGTAATCATTACTAAATGTATCTAAAACAAATATAATAATATTCTTCTTTGACACTGTAAATTCATTAACGTTAGATATATAATAGTCATCTATCTGTCCGGTATTATTATGATATCCTCCAGCCTTAATCAAAATTGACATTGTTGCGGCAATCTGAACTACTAACAAAAATAGTGCAGTATAACGAAAACCCTTCATTGCATTACGATTCCACTTCACATATATAATCATGCAAATCATTATACAGACTATCCACGCAATTGAATTACTAATGATTTTGTCAGTATACCTGCTCCAATCTATCACATATGTATCTGTAATACCAATATCCCTATTAAATATCATGACTTGTATATACATAGCAATCGACACTCCAAATAACAGTGTGCCAACTACTTTTGATACTTTAGAATTCAAACAAGTACCTATTACAGACAATACAATCGCATACCCAAAAGACTGTATCAGCATCTCTCCCCAAAAATCAGCAATTTGAAACTTAAATACATTCATATTAACATAATAGAATTCAATTGTATTCTCTACCATTAAGAAAAAAAGTAAAAAATACATCGGAACAAATATATTAAGAAAGCGTTTTCCCATTCTTTTATATCTGTATCTTACATTCTGTGTCTTTGATAATTTTGTCGTTAAAAACCATGCCGTTGTTCCTTCATTCATGTCTATTCCAGATAAAGTGTATACTGTTAATGCAATCACCCATATTACGCTTACGCTCATCACCATAATATATGGGTGCATCATTACTTCTTTACTTCCATAATATATCAAACATAACATAAAAGATGTCAACGTTGAAACATTTGCAGCAACATTCATTTCTTGTAAGGAATGTCTAAACTTCTCAGGTATTATACATATAATCATATTAAGTATATATACCATTACAAACAACAGTAACACATTCCGATATAGGAAAAAATCATTTAATAGAATATTGCACAACAGCCCCCAAAACGCAAATCCATTCATAGTAAAATCATGCAAAACACACCACTTATCTATTAATACATTTCTATTTTCTTTTCTTAATACCTTATAATACATTCCAGGCAGTATTATCTCTAAACACACCAGTATTAAAAAAGACATTGCAAGTGCCCCCTTCATCATCTGGTGTTTCATACAATAATAATACACGTACATTGTAACAGAATAATAATACGCAATATACGAAACTAAATAACACACTCTAGTCGATTGTTTCTTTCTAATCAAATGAATTACACTAAAAAAAGTGCTCATAATCAATATCAATATTTGCATTGTCAACGTCTCCTTAATACTATCATCGCATACATATAATAAAAACCGATTTCTTTACATTATATATTGTAATCTAATATAAAGAAAATCGGCTTTATTAATCAAATCTTTTTATTCTCCTCTCTACTTAACTCTAGCTTTTGAACTTATTCCTTTTTTCTTAAGCAACTTCATATAGTCTTTCTTCACTTTCTTCGGTACCTTAATGATTGCCTTAGAAGCAATACCCTTGAATGCCTTTGCTCCAATACTCTGCTTTGTCAAGGAATCTGTCTTTATAGTAATCTTCTTTAACTTCTTACAGCCAGAGAATGCACTCTTTCCAATCTTCTTCACATTCGAAGGAATCGTTACCTTCTTCAGATTCGTACATTTACCAAATGCATTATCTCCAATCTCCTCTACATTGTCTCCGATGGTAACGGATTTCAATTTTTTGTTCTTGGCAAATGCATTCTTTTCAATTGCAACAACCTTATAGGTCACACCATCGATCGTTGCCTGTGACGGAACTACTACTTTTGCCGTATCTTTTGCAGGTGGTGCATCATAAGATACTGCCGGTGTACCGTCACTTGCAGTCACTACCCGATATGTAATATGCGTGGATTGATCTACAACCTGCATATTCACATATATATTCGTATTGTTGTTATTAATAATCGTTACATTTGCCGGCTGGCTATTCGCCTGCGACTGATTGGTCTGCTGATTTCCCCCGTCTTTATTATCAGAGTCCTCTTCCTGTTTCTTTTCGCCATCTTCCTTATCAGAACCTTTATCCTTATCGTCCGGAGTTTCTTCCTTCTTATCCGGCTTTTCATCCTGCTTCTTTGGAATCACATCAATACGGGTATCATTGAACTCTTCTCCCATCCAGCTTACTTTTGCAGTATAAGTAATCTGTCCTTCTGCCTTAGTTGTTGCGTCCGCTCGGTCTGTTTCCGTTACCGTACATTCTTTTTGCATTGTATGTCCATCCGTTTCTGCCGTACAATTCCTACATACAAATTCTGCACTAACCGCATAACCATCATCTGCCTTATTCCACGTGAATACCGGATCTATATAATCATGATTTGTAATGTCAACAGCTCCATACTCTGCACCACATCCTTCGCATTTTGCTTTCTTCACACAGGTTGCCGTTCCACCACGATGCTTTTCACTTTCAAACACTTTCCCACACTTTGAACATTTTCCGGAATGTGTTCCATCACCATTATCTGTAATTCCATTCCGATCATGTCCTTCAGCCGGAATGACTGTGTCCGCTACTGTAATACCTGTTGTTCCTGCTGCATCCGCAAATAACTTTCCACATCTTTCACACTGATAATACGTAACATTACCATCCTCTGTACAGGTTGCCTCTTTTGCCGCAATCTGCTTTATCTGATGCGAAAGCTTAGCAATTGTGCCTTTCTTTTCTGATGTGTATTGCTTACCATCTACCGTCTTCGAAAAACAATACAGAACCGTACCCTCTTTGTCACAGGTTGCTTCTGTTAAGACCGTACCAATAACATCATCTGCCGTAGAATCATATATTTTCTGATGCCCTGTTACATCTTTGTCACAACGATCACAGGTAAGAACAACCTTGACATTATATCCGTCATCGCTCTTGTTCCATTGATACTCCGGTTCCCCATAATTATGGTTATTCACATCCACCGATCCGTAAGCAGCACCACAAACCGTACAGAGTGCTTTACTTGCACAAGTTGCTGTTCCTCCCTGATGTTTTTCCTTAGTGTATGTTTTCTCACATTTTGAACATTTTCCGGAATGTGTTCCATCTCCATTATCTGCAATCCCATTCCGATCATGTCCCGGTGCTTTAATCACCATTTCTTCGAACGTTGTCTCATTTACAGCTTTTGCATCCGCATAACACTTATTACATGTTGTACACTTCCAATATTCCTTATTACCATCCCCTTCACACTTTCCTGCATTCTTTGCCTCTACATGCGTAAGAGTATGCCCGATTGCATCGACCACCCCATCAGCAGATTTCCCATCCTGATATATCTTACCTTCTAACGTTGCTATTGCTGTATAATACCGGTCACCCTTCTCCGTACAGGTTGGTTGCTTAGTAACCTTATACGTAACTTTACAGTTCTTATCCTCTACTGCATAAGCACACCCTGTAACACCACATACCATCTTTGCTGTTACCGAATATCCATCTGCTGTTTCCTTCCATGTAAAAATCGGATCATTGTATGAGTGTGGCAACATTTCACCATAAGATGCACCACATTTCGTACATACTTTCTTACTGTGACAGGTTGCTGTTCCCCCTGTATGTTCTTCCTTTCCTGTTGTATGACCACACTTGCTGCATACTTGTGAATGTGTCGTTCCATCGGTTCCTGCCTTGCATACATAGGTATGCCCTGTTGCCTTTATAACAACCTCTGCATCTGTCAACAAATTCTTACCCGAATCAAATTTCTTCTTACATATACTACATTCATTATACGCAATATGTCCTGGTGTATCACAGGTTGCCGCTACTGCACTTACCGCCATTAACTGATGTCCGGTTGCTGCTATGTCAAAGGTCTTATCTTCATAATCACTTTTTCCTGTCACTGCCGCACGATATGCAACCGAACCCTTTGTGGTGCAGGTAGCATCCGTCTTATCTTTCTGTGTCACCGTACAATTCATGGTTTCTTTGTCATTACATACAGAACAGGTATATGTTGCTGTTGCGGTATAAGAACCATCAGCCTGCTTTGTCCATGTGAATACTGGTGTTCCATAGACATGTGAGCCCTTCTCACCGTTCACTGTCTTTTGTTCTTTGAACTCTTTTCCATCATATGTTGCGATTGCAGTATAAGTAGTTGTTCCTGTTTTCGTACAGGTTGCCTCTGTCGAAGTTGAAGTCACTGTACAATTTACCGTCTTTACAACATCATTACGACTACAGATAATGTTTACCTTAGCAGACGTATTGCCTGATCCCCATTTAAATGTTACCTTATAATCATGCCCTAACGCATCCATTGTTACACCCTGAAGTGTTGTTTCCTTAGTCGCTGCACTGTCTTTGTAATATTTCCCACATAGCGTACATTGATAATAGAGGCTATTTCCTGCCGTTGTACAAGTTGCTTCTGTCGCCGCATGCGTCTCTAAATTATGATTATTATTCTTTGCAAGCAGTACCTGATCCGCCGTGGTAGATTTCGTTCCAGTCGAATCCAAAAAATATCGATGACATTTATTACACACCCAATAAGCAACATTACCCTGTGCTATACAAGTTGCCACTTTTGCCGGATATGCTGTCATATTATGCCCTGTCGCACAAGAATCATCATTAGTATTGGAATATACATCATCTGATACCTGATATACAATATTATGACTACTGTCTAATACCGGATATGTATCTGTTGTCCCCTGGTCTATATTCTGTCGCCATACTACATCTGCACCAGATGTACTTCCATTCAGAAGGTAGGTTACCTTTCCTCTCTTAAAATCATTCAATGTGAAAACAGCAACTTTGGAAAGTGGATCAAAATTGGTTCCAACCGCATTAAGTGCATTACTTTTTACCCCATAGCAATTCACCATACCTGCACTTTCTTGATATCCACCTGCAACCGAACCCACCTTGCCCGTCTCTCCCGTAATTGTACCAACACTATAACTTTTTTCTATCTTCCCAGATGTCTGATATCCAACAACCCCACCTGCAAACTCTGATTCAACATTCTGAGTATTGTAACAATATAGAATATCGGCTTTGTTTTCTCCAACAATTCCTCCACTATATGTTGCTCCCCCTATATTATGTCCCGGTGTTCCATCAACATAGCAATAAGATATATTCCCTTTCTCATTGAACCCACAAATACCTCCTGACCATTCAGATTGTGCTATTGTAACATTCTTAACACTACAATCCTTAACAGTTCCACTATTCCTAGCTGATATTCCTCCTGCACAACTATAAGTATTAAGACTACAATTATCCACCACGCAATTCTCTATCAACCCATAATTATATACCGCAATACCCGCACAAGCATATCCCCCTGATATAGTGGAATCCTTCACAGTAAGATTCCTAATTACCCCTCCAACATCCACATATCCAAAAAAACCACCAATTATATTTTCAAAGCCTCGAAGCGTACTACTAGAAGTATTGTAGAAGCGAATTTGAACGCTATGTCCGTTACCATCAAAAATCCCTCTATACCTTTTTGCGTCAGAACCACCAATCTTAACCCAATTACTTGCTGATGCATCTATATCATTCATTAATTTTGCACATATGGTAAGTCTTCCATTTTTTACCTCCGTGCCGAACCATGAAAGTTCTGTATTATTAGTAAGTTGATACGGATTATTAGTCGTTCCATCTCCCTGTAAAGATTCTGGTTTCGTTGTCATAACCTCTTCTGCATTTACTACTCTGGATGGAATATTCACACAAGTAATTGCCATAATCACTACCAATATCCACGCCATTATCTTAAATGTACTCTTTCTTTTTTGCCTATACCCCATCTTCATACCTCCTATATATCATCTTCCCTTAATATATCTGTACATAACGCAATATAATTCATAGATTATGCACATAATTACCATTCCCATTATAACATTTTTGCACATGAAAATCTATCACGAAATATGCACCATCACATAGAAAATGTCCACTATTTCCTGTTCCGATAAATAATTAGTCAACATTGTCTCCTCTTATACCATTTATTCACTCACCCAATTAATCTACTTACCCTTATCTACATACTCCCCTGCATCCTTGAAAAAGCTCCATATCATTATAATCATAATAATACCAATCGGGAATGCAGATATAATACTTACACTCTGTATATTGCTCATGGAACTGTCTGAGAAAACCAGAGCAATCGGAAGAACAATCAATAATATACACCACAATAACTCAACCAGCTTATTAGGCTGTTCCCCATCTTCTAAATGTTTATAGCTATAGCAGGCCGCTGTATACGCTATGGAATCAAATGATGTCGCATAAAATGCAATCATACACACCAATACCAATATTAATATAAGTGTCGCACACGGCATTGTTTTGATAATATTAAGAATCAATGCGTACGCATCTCCATCCTTCGCATATTGTGTAATAAAATCTGCCTTTCCCTTAATCTGAAGTCCGAGGCTGTAATTTCCCAGTACTACAAAGCTTACTATTGTAGATCCAACTCCAAATACATATCCTCCAAGAATCGTCTGTTTAATCGTTCTTCCTCTGGAAATATTACCAATGAAAAACGGTGCCGCAATACACCATACCATCCAGTACGCCCAATAATAAATTGTCCAATCCTGCGCAAAGTTACTGGTTCGCCCTGGATCTGTAAATGTACTCAATTCGATAAAATGCTGTATCATCTTCCCTAAACTCTGGAATCCGTTTTCAAGAATGAATCGCCCCTGTCCACCCACTAGAAGAACAAAAATCAAGAGTCCAAAAAAGAGATAGATACAAAGTTTTGCTAAAAACGAAATACCTTTAAATCCATGCAGCACTGCATACGTATATACACAACAGGTTAACACAAGGATAACAATAGTTACGACTGTTCGACTGATTTCAATACCAAATAAGCCAATTACAATTTCCGCTAATAAAGGCGTTGCCACACTAAATGTCGTTGCCGTTCCTGCCAATAATGCAAACAATGCAAACAGATCAATCACCCGTCCCCAAATTCCATCTGCGTGTTTACCAATAACCGGCCTGCACGCTTCTGAATATCGTTGTCTATTTCTCTTTTTTACATGGAGCATAAAACCAAATGCCACCGCAAGGACCAGATAGAACGCCCATGGAATGAAGCTCCAGTGAAAAAGAGGAAATACACCTGCCCATTCAGTAACAGAACCAAGTTCTTTCATATGTGGATTGTTTGCATACATAACCCATTCAGAAAATGAATAAAACAAAATATCAGCAGCAAGACCGCATGTAAACATCATACTCCCCCATACAAAAAAGGAATATTTAGGTTTCTCATCCTTTTCTCCTAACACTATATTTCCATATTTTGAAAATGCCAAAAATACAGAAACAATTAAAACCCCCAGACCAATCACCAAATAATACAACCCCAATGTATCTCCAAAAAAGAATCGGACCTGTCCTATGATGTCATTAGATTGTTCAGGAAATGCAAACAACACTGCTGCAAGTCCCATAATTAAAGCAAATGGAACAATCGTTATCATCCAATCAATTCTACTCTTATTATTCTTCATTTTTTCCATCCTCCCCATACGTCTTATCCACCGCTATAAGTTCTTCATAATTATCAATCTCTATGATATCTCCCTGATGCATCTCTCGTATTCCCAAATCATAATCATTAAAATGCAAGAACATAGCCACATCATCCCAGTAAATATCTCTGTTTTTCTTAATATCAAATTCTTCTTCCAAATGTTTCCTTAACTTTTTTCCGTCTTCTGCAGACCATCTCGATACTGAATATAACTGCCAACCTTGTTTTCCCCCATTCCTGCTACAGGAAACAACCCGACCATCTACTACCTGCATTAACCATTCATCCGTTTCACTATCTGTCCAAATCGCATTATACCCCGACTTTTCAAAATCACTTGAAAGAATGTGGTCATTATATATAATCTGATCTCCATCAAGAATAATGACATCTTCCAAATAATCTTTGGCAACATAAAGAGACGATATGTTATTAGAAGTGTCATAATAGGGATTCTCTATAATCGTCACACCATATTCCCGTTCGAGTACGTCAAATTGTTCTTTCAAATATCCCACAACAACATATATTTCATTAATTCCATTTGCCTGAAGTCCCTGAATAACAGTATCTATCATTCTGACTCCATTTACTTTTATTAAAGGTTTCGGTGTATGGTATGTAATGGGGCGCATCCTCTTTCCAATACCAGCCGCCATAATGATTGCCCGTTTTACCTTATGCATCTTCTAACTCCCCTCTCACAATCCTATAATACTCTTTGGCATAACGGTATTGCCTTAAAGAATACTCTCCAAATTCAACACCCAGACTCCTTTTATATTCACACCAATTGCTCCACAAAAGACCACATATCGCAATATAACAATATATTTTAATTCTGACTTCTGATCTACAGTTGCCATTAAAATATATATCAATCAAGCGATCCACCTGCATTCTGTCATACATTGCATAAATGCAAAACATTGCAATATCTACATGCGGATCCTGCATCGCTGCATACTCCCAATCAATCAAGCGGACATCCCCATCACTTGTGAAGAGAAAATTATCCGGAACTGCATCTATATGTGTAAGACAATACTCTTCTTTATGTGCGTCAACATATTCCCCCAACGAAAAGATATTCTCCTTTGTCTTTGTATAATCCCGATATATCGATGGCTGTCCACCCCAGAGACTTTCATAAAAATCTATTTGTCGAAATATATCAAACGTATGTTTTACCTTTAATTTCATTTCATGAAATTCCTGCAATTTCTCCATACACAATTCCAGATCATTTACATTTTCAACATCACATACCCTTGAATTCTCAATAAATTCTGTAATCTTATAGCCATTGTCAGGATTCATGTATATTACATTATCACATATTCCCCGCCCTGCAATCATTTGATATACCTCAGCCTCTTCCTGACGGTTAATAAGCTGCTCCGTCCCTTCACCCGGAATACGCATAATATATCTTCGCTCTTTGCAGGTGAACAAAAATGAACGGTTTGTCATTCCTTTCTTAAGAACTTCTATATCTACAATATCCTTGCTGTTCACCTTAAAAGTTTCCACAATAACGTTAATCGCATCTGATTTCAGGTGATTGGATTCATCATCTAATTCCCTTAGTTGTTCATAAGTGTTAATTTCTACAAAATCTGATGCATGCACTACCTTCGCAGGCACTATCATTCTGTCACCTTCATATAAGGTTGTCTCCCAAAATACATTATCATATCTCTTATTCTTATCAAATTCCTGCAAACGCTGTCGAACAATATCCGCTTCTTTCTTAGTCAAATAAGAAATTCCTATCATGGAATTACCACCTTTACCATTCGAAACCATCACTAATTCCCTTTTACGATTTACACGAACATCACTTTCATCATCCACAAGATCCGTTACCATATACCACGAATATAACTCGTGTTTTGAAAACGGATTCCGGTCCGCCCATATATCACATGGAATTATATAGGCGTTTGCAAGATAATCCGATGCAAGATATAACGAATGGAGATTGTTTTTAGAGGTATATTTCTCATTCACAATCAGTTCTACATCATATTCATCTATCAGATATTCAAACTGTTCTTTCATAAAACCAACAACAATATATATATTCTTTATGCCCACCGCATGTAATTGTTTAATTATTCTCTCAATTAACGTCTCACCATCAATCTCTATTAAAGCTTTCGGTGTTTGGGTATTAATTGGCACCATTCGCATTCCAAAACCCGCTGCTAGAATAATAGCATTTCGAGGTCTATTATTCTTAAACAACATTTTTGCTTTATCCGTTAATCGAATATCATTATCCAGATAGCCATTTTCAATTAGACTTTTTATTGATTTATTAACTATTCCAAGCGAATGCCCTGAATATTCTGATAATTCTCTCTGACTATTATATGACAATTCATATATTGCAGATAAAATATCCATTTCCTGTTTTTCCATTATCTTTCTCCATTTTCACGAAAAATCATTTTTCATCGTTCATGAACACATTAATATAAATCACAAACATTAACATCATGTTTAATTACTCAAACCTTATATTTCAGCAAACGTGATTTTCTAGATTCGTAATATAACACTCCCGTCATCAGCACACCAACACATGTCATTACACAGCCACCAACAAAACCAGGTGTAATATACTTCATCACAATCGTATGATCACCAGATTCTAAAGGTATCGCTAAAAAAGTTTGATTTAATAGTGCAAGTATTTTTGTTTTCTCCCCATCTACATAAACTTTATAACCTTCCATATACGGAATAGCGGTCATCATAATACCCGTCTTGTCCACGTGAATAACCCCTTTTATATAATTCGAATCAAACTGCTTAATTTGCATTACATTTTTCTTCAAAGAATCAAATGCTTTAAGAAATGCATTTTCTTCAAAATTTGCGAGCTGAAAAGAAACCTGTTCGCATGCTGATTTAGAGCCTATAAGTTGCATGCATAATTCCACAAGCTGTCCTTGTCCGACATTTCCAACATGGACCGTACCAACGTTAGAAGGTCTTTTAGAAACAAATTTTTCTTCATCGTCTATCCTCAGTGTACAATATCCAAAAGCAGAATTATTATAATACAAGTACAGATCCATATTCTTTGGAACTATATACCTAACCCGCACGGAATCAAACATTCCAATCATCTTATAGCAATAATTTCCTTCTGCATTCGCTTTCACAGTTTGACCATTCACAATACATTCTATATCTGGTTTTAAATCTATAAATACATTATCTCTCTTCGTTGTTTTTTTAATAAATTCATTTTGATTTTCAAAATTATTATTTTTATTATACTTCCAATCTTTAATATCCTCGTCAACCATATATCCTAATCCCAAATTATGTTCCGTTTGATATAATGATATCTCATCCTCTTGTTGTACCGGTAAAACATCACTAAAATATAGACTACTTCTTCCAATTGCATAACGTAGATTCACCAAAAGGTTCAAAACAGGTGAACCACCACTATACTCAACAGATGCATCATTTTCAAATGTAGAAACTCCCATTTTATATAACAATGATCGAGTTCTTCCATTAGAAAAAGATAAAAAACCCGGCACAGAATTCTCTTGTATCCACATTCCTATATTCGAATCTATGTTTGTATAGGTTATTCTTTCGCCATCTCCTAGATGATGCTTCGCCATCAGCTCAATTACTGCTTTTTGATCATTACGCTTTTCCAAAGGTTCCCCTATGTATGCATTCATTTTTATAAAGGCACTCGAAAACATTTCTACACACATTACAACGAATATTATTTTAACCATGTTGTGAAATGTCAAATCCCCTTTCCGATAATATATTAATATTATGCTATATAGCACCAAAAGCATAAGTGTAACTAAGTATACATAAAAATCATAATAATCTTTTGTATGAAAGAAATTCCATACATAACCTACAATAATTATTGTTAATGAACTAATAATATAACGAACCCTTATATACTTTAATTGAGGTAATAATTCTATACTCATATAAATTGCAAAAAATATTACAATATATGTAAATCTATGATAATAACCGTGCGGCTTTATAAAACCATGCCACATAAGATTCACTTCCGGGTTCAGATAGCTAAAACCGAATAACATAAGTGTCATCAAACGCTTAACTTTAATTAACAACCTCATTTTTGAAAAAATGCCTAAAACAATCAAAAACAAAACGAAACAGCCCATAAACAAATTGGGCGTCTGCCCTTGATTGGCCGCATAAGGTGTCCCCCAATACATACCTGTAATTAATTCAACCAGTGTACAATTACTTCGTTCTGCATTATAATCAACGTTACTTTCGTGTACCCGATTCAACACCATAAAAAGACAAGGTAATAATATAATGCCACTACTTACAATAGACAAAAAAGAAGTAGTCACAAACCTTATTCCTCTTTTTTTAAACTCAACAAATGACGAAAAATCTTGATTAAAGAAAAAGATAAGTAAAAATATACTTAATAAAAAACTCATATAGAAATTACACAAAATACATAATGTTAAAAAAAGGTAATAAGAGAACCAGCCCTTTGATTCCATCATATTTTCAAAAGACAAAATCACAATAGGCAATAATATAAATACATCAAACCAATTATAGCAAAACATATACGCAATCATATATCCCGATAAGGAATACGCTAATCCAAATAACACCGCAATCAAATTCTTCGCAATGTTAATCTTGTTATGGGATGTATGCATTACATAATATGCCATTGTTACGGAACAGCATGCCCATTTCACAATCATAACAAATTGTATAGTATCCTCTAACATATCTTTAGGAAACAATAACGGTATCAAATTGAACGGAGAACTTAAATAATACGCAAAGTTTGTATAAAAATCATATCCCATACATGCATTCAAACTATAAAATATATTCTCTCTATTATGTACTTTATTCCATAATTCTGCCATAACATATAAATATTGATTGCCCGCATCTCCAATCAACAATGTTTTCTCTCCGAAAGCCCAAACATGTTTCTCATAACAGTATATTAAAATTATTATAATATTAACAAAAAAAACTCCAATATACAGCCAATAATTATGCCTTCTTTTCAATCATCTAACCCCCTACACTTTTTTAATTGCAGATTACTTCCATTTATCAACAGAAACTCAGATCCATCAGTGAAAAAGAGTTCTGTACTAATGTCGGATCTTTTCTACCTTCCCCCATCAACCCGCAACACTTCTCCATTCACAAAAGAAGCCTGCTTAGATGCAAGGAACAGTACTGCGTCTGCAATCTCTTTCGGTCTTGCCATTCGCTGCATTCCCGTCCGGTCAATCACTTTCTGTAATTCATCCTCTGACTTATAATGTCCCATCTCTGTCTCGGTAAGGCCCGGTGCAACTGCGTTGACACGGATATGATATCTGCCAAGTTCCTTGGCGATAGACTGTGTTGCCCAGATAAGTGCAGCCTTACTAGAACCATATGCCAGATAACCCGGATTCGTCTCAATTCCACCCACAGAAGCCATGTTAATAATACTTCCATGATTCTGGCGCATCATGATCTTAGATACCAGCTGCATAATGTATATTTGCGAAAAATAATTGACCTGAAAGACCTCTTTAAGATCTTTCATCGGAGTCATCTGTAACAACGCTCCATATGGCATCCCTGCATTATTGACCAGCACGTCGACGGGCCTTTTCGCCTTACGGATCATAGATATCGCCTGCTTGATCTCATCCTCTGAGTTCAGATCAAAATATACCGGTTCGATCGTCACCTGATACCGTTCAGCCAGATCCTGCATATCCTGTTCAAATTCGGAGGATGTCCTTCTTGCACAAGCCCAGATATTGGCACCATTTGCAGCAAATTTCTCTACAATGTTACGTCCGATTCCCCGGTTAGAACCGGTAATGATACAATTATAACCCTCTAATAATCTTGTCTCCATAGTTCTCCATTCCATACGATGTCATTTCATTTTGTCATTCCAACCCAAATATTATCAGTTAAGACTATATTCCGACTGTTTTGTATACACATCTTTATAATTCTCACCCAAAGGTTACTCTTCTAACCCAAACATCAATAATGATAATACAACCATTCCCGCTGTCTCCGTCCGAAGAATCCGATGTCCGAGCGAGATTACTTTTCCACCAACAGCTTCTATTTTTTCAATCTCCGACGGTTCAAATCCGCCCTCCGGTCCAATAAAGATTCCAATGGAACGGCCATCTGTAATCTCATCAATTACTTTCTTCGAATATTCCATTCCCTCCGCACTCTCATACGGAACAATAATACTATCCAGAGATTGGGCATATTGTATTGCCTGTTCTATATTCATCGCAGGTTTCACTTCAGGAATTCTGCCACGTTTGGACTGTTTGGCGGCACTTAATGCAACTCCATTCAGACGCTCTATCTTCTTAGCAGCCTTTTTCTCATCTAATTTCACAACACAGCGTTTCATCATGACCGGTACAATCTCGGCAACTCCTAACTCAACTGCCTTCTGCACGATCTGTTCCATCTTATCTCCTTTGGGATATCCCTGAAACAGAACGATCTTCGCCGGCAGTTCCCGGTTATTGCCAAACACATCTACCACACGGAGCAATACCTCCTGTGCATCCGCGTCATAATCCGCAATCTCGCACAGATATTCTTTCTCCCCCTGATCGGTTACAAGAACCTCTTCTCCTGTCTTCATACGAAGCACGTTATGAATATGGTTGTAATCTTCTCCACTGATCCGGATTGGTTCCTGTAATAACTGCTCCGGACTCACAAAAAAACGGTACATACTTCACTCCTCTTACTTCGCTACAATCGACACCCACTCGCCCATATAGGTCGTATCCACAATCTCAAATCCGTTCCGGATCAACGCATCTTTTACTGCCTGTTCCTTTGTGTTGATGATACCTGACGTAATGAACACGCCATTCTCTTTCATAAATGGACGTACCTCTGCTGATAATGGAATAATGATATCTGCCAATATATTCGCAACTACAATATCATACTGTCCGACACTGGAAGCGCCTTCTGCAAATTCCTTGTCCTCGATCAGATTCCCTAACACGATCGTATATTTCTCTTCCGGAATATCATTTAATGCCAGATTCGCCTTGCTTGCTTCCACTGCAAGTTCGTCAATATCAACACCGTATACCTTGCTTGCTCCTAATTTCATCGCAACAATGGAAAGAATTCCGCTTCCGCATCCCGCATCCATCACAGAGGTTGTTCCATCCGGCCTAATATACTTCTTAAGGTTTGCAATACATAACTTCGTTGTCTCATGCGAACCGGTCCCAAATGCAACACCCGGATCAATATGGATCACGATATCATCCGGCTTGGCATCTGCAATCTCCGTCCAGGTTGGCTGGATCACAATATTATCCTCTAGGCGGAACGGATGGAAGAATTCCTTCCAGTTATTGATCCAGTCCTTATCCTCCGTCTCACCAAGCGAGATCTTACCGCTTCCTACCGGCAAGTAAGCTGACATCTCCTTTAACTGTTCTGCAATATAATTGCACAAGTCCTTCACATCAATCTTATCATCAATATAGCAGGATATCTCTGCCACACCATCATCCGGCGGTAATTCCGGCAGAATATCAATAAACATCGCCTTAGTATCTGCCTCTGACAAAGGAATCTTGTCCTTTACTTCAATTCCTTCTACTCCATATTCATCTAATACATAACTCAACATATCGGTTGCCTGAGTTGTTGTCTCTACCGTTACTTTCGTCCATTTCATACCGCTTATACTCCTCTTCTATAGGTTTCATTGCTGTTCACTTCCTCTATTGTACCTATATTCATTGCAACATACAAGTATAAATACATTTTTTCACGAAAACACAAATCCCTACCCTACTCACCGTATACAAAAATACCGCTACACGATAATATATCATGTAACGGTATTATCTCTTTCTCTATTCTCAGCGTTTCTTACCGAAACCCTTTTTCTTATGTCCACCAAAGCTGAAATCTCCTGCTGAATCCGTAGATCTTCTCGCAGTAGAACCGGTTGCCTCATCAAAGTTATTAAGAATTGTCTTCTGCTCTTCTGTCAACTTATCCGGCACCTGAACAACCAGGGTAACATAATGATCACCACGTACATTCTTATTACGAAGTGTCGGAACACCCTTACCCTTCAACTTAATCTTTGTGTCTGTCTGTGTTCCCGGCTTGATCTCATATTCCATCGGGCCATCGATCGTATTGATCATAATCGTTCCGCCAAGTGCTGCCTGCGTAAATGTGATCGGTTCTGTAGAGAACAAATCGTACTCCTGACGCTGGAACTGTGGATGTCTGTCAACCAATACGGTAACAAGCAGATCTCCACGTCCGCCACCATTGACACCCGGTTCACCCTTCTCACGGATACGGATACTCTGTCCGTTATCAATACCGGCTGGTACAACTACCTGAATCTTCTTCTTGCTCTTCACATAACCGGTACCGGAACACTGTGTACACTTATACTTAATGACTTTACCTGTACCGGAACATTCCGGACAAGTCTGTACATTACGAACTACGCCAAATAACGACTGCTGTGTAAATACAACCTGACCTTTACCATTACATTTCGGACAAGTCTCCGGATTATGTCCCGGTTGCGAACCGGTACCATGACATACAACACATTCGTCTTTCAGCGGTAATTCCAATTCCTTCTGGCAGCCAAATACGGCTTCGTCAAACTTCACACGAACACTGGTCTTAATGTTAGCACCTTTCATCGGGCCATTGGATTGACGCGCTCTTCCGCCACCGCCAAACATATCTCCAAAGATATCTCCAAAGATATCTCCCATATCACCAAAGTCAAATCCACCGAATCCAGCTCCACCCATGCCGCCATTTGGATCAAATGCAGCGTGACCGAACTGATCATACTTTGCTCTGGAATCCGGATCACTTAATACCTTGTAAGCTTCCGAAGCCTCTTTGAACTTTGCTTCCGCTTCCTTGTCTCCCGGATTCATATCAGGATGGTATTTCTTGGCAATCTGTCGGTAAGCTTTCTTTAATTCTGCATCTGTTGCATTCTTTGCAACGCCAAGAACCTCATAATAATCTCTCTTTGTTTCTGCCATCTTCCTCACCTTTATCGACTAAGAGTACCCACGGTCTCTACTAAGACCGTGGGACTATCATTTCAAAGTATCCATTCGGATTATAACTCTGTATAATCTCCATCTACAACATCACCTTCTGAGTAATCAGCAGGACCTGTTGCTCCGGTACCTGCATTAGCTCCAGGACCGTTCTGCTCATACAACTTAGCAAATAAGTTCTGAGCACTTGTCATCAATGTCTCTTTTGCATTCTTAAGCTGTTCTACATCATAGTCGCTCATATTCTCAGGATCTGTACTTTCTACCAGACTCTTAAGTGCCTGCAGATCAGCCTCAACCTTGGTCTTATCCTCAGCCGGAAGCTTATCACCAACATCCTGTAATGCTTTCTCTGTCTGGAATACCATTGCATCTGCATCATTTCTGGCTTCGATTGCATCTTTTCTCTTCTTATCCTGAGCTTCATACTCAGCAGCTTCTTTTACTGCTCTCTCGATATCATCGTCTGACATGTTAGAACCTGCTGTAATTGTAATATGCTGCTCTCTGCCTGTTCCAAGATCCTTAGCAGATACATTAACAATACCATTGGCATCAATATCAAATGTAACCTCGATCTGAGGAACACCACGTCTTGCAGGAGCAATACCATCGAGGCGGAAACGTCCTAATGTCTTATTATCTCTAGCGAACTGTCTCTCACCCTGTACAATGTGGATATCTACTGCATCCTGATTATCCTGAGCGGTTGAGAATATCTGGCTCTTCTTTGTTGGGATTGTTGTATTTCTCTCGATCAATCTGGTTGCAACACCACCCATTGTCTCAATAGAAAGTGAAAGTGGAGTAACATCCAGCAATAAGATCTCACCGGCACCTGCATCACCTGCTAACTTACCACCCTGGATAGAAGCACCGATTGCAACACACTCATCCGGGTTGATACCCTTGAATGGCTCTTTGCCTGTTAACTGTTTAACCTTTTCCTGTACAGCGATGATACGTGTAGAACCACCTACTAACAATACTTTATCAAGTTCTGAAGCAGTAAGACCTGCATCCTTTAATGCTGTCTGAACAGGTACTGCTGTTCTCTCTACCAGATGAGCTGTTAACTCATCAAACTTCGCTCTTGTAAGGTTCATATCAAAATGCTTTGGACCATCTGCTGTTGCTGTAATGAATGGAAGGTTGATGTTCGTTGTAGTAGAAGAAGACAACTCTTTCTTAGCCTTCTCTGCTGCTTCCTTCAATCTCTGCATTGCCATCTTATCACCTGATAAGTCAACACCTTCCTGTTTCTTGAACTCATCTAACATGTAATCTGTGATTACGTTATCGAAATCATCACCACCAAGCTTATTATCACCGGCTGTTGCTAATACTTCAATGACACCATCACCAATCTCAATGATAGATACATCAAATGTACCACCACCTAAATCGTATACCATAATTCTCTGCTCGTTCTCGTTATCCAAACCATATGATAATGCAGCGGCTGTCGGCTCGTTGATGATACGCTTTACATCCAAACCTGCGATACGTCCTGCATCCTTGGTTGCCTGTCTCTGTGCATCTGAGAAATATGCAGGAACCGTAATAACAGCCTCTGTTACCTTCTCGCCCAAGTAGCTTTCAGCATCGGATTTTAACTTCTGTAAGATCATAGCTGAGATCTCCTGTGGAGAATATTTCTTATCATCAATTGTTACTTTGTAATCGGTACCCATATGTCTCTTGATAGAAGAGATTGTCTTATCTGCATTGGTTACTGCCTGACGCTTTGCAGGCTCACCGATCACACGCTCACCGGTCTTTGTAAATGCTACAACAGATGGTGTTGTTCTTGCACCTTCCGCATTGTTGATAACTACCGGCTTACCACCTTCCATAACGGCTACACATGAATTTGTTGTTCCTAAATCGATACCAATAATTTTACCCATGACTTTGTCCTCCTAAAATTCTATAATCATATATTATTTCCAAGGAACTTGCCATTACAGATCCCTTGGATGCTAAGCAACTAAAATAATTAGTTTGCAACCTTAACCATACTGTGGCGAAGCACTTCATCCTTATACATATAACCTTTCTGAAGTTCCTCTGCTACTACGTTCTCTCCTAACTCCTCATCTTCTACATGCAATACTGCATTATGGAAATCCGGATCAAACTGTGTACCCTCTGCATTCATTGGCTTCACACCAACGTCTTCAAGAGTTACGATCATCTGCTTGTAGATCTTATCTACACCCTGTTCGAACGCACGCTCCTTATCCTCTTCCGGGATTGCCGCTAACGCTCTCTCAAAGTTATCAACTACCGGCAATAATTTCTCAAGAACCTCTTTCGCACCAATGTCATACATACGCTTAGATTCTTTCTCATTACGGTTTCTGGCATTCTCAAACTCTGCAAGCAGACGCTTATATCTGTCATTGGCTTCTTCTGTCAATTCTTTCTGTTTCTCTAATTCAAGTTCTAATGCCTTGTTATTACCACCGCTTCTTCGACTGCCTTTCTTTGCCTTCGTTGGCTTCTTTTCGGTATCCTCTGAAACTTCTTTGGCTTCTTCAACTGCTGTCTCTTCAGTGGATTCTACCGCAACTTCTTCTACAGTCTCTTTCACTGTCTTGCCGGTAGGTTTGTTCTTCGTATTTGCACTGTTCTTCGCACTGCTTTTCTTCTTTTCTTCCACTTTGACACCTCTACTCTTTCTTCTTAAATATTGTATCTAACTCACCCGTCAGATTCTTCAGGGTGCTGACAACTTTCTTATAGTCCATACGCTTCGGTCCGATAATACCGATCGTTCCCTTAGCACCCTCTGCTAATTCATAGGTTGCCGTTACAATACTACAATCCTTCATATTAGAAACCGGTGCTTCTTCACCAATATAGACCTGAATACCATTCGTATTCTCACTGTTCATGGACTCATCGATCAATTCATCCAATCCCTGTCGATCCTCTAACGCCTCTAGAAGCTTCGTCGTCTGTTCGATATCTCCAAGCTCCGGATACTTTAACATATTCGTTGTACCACTTGTATAGATCTCGACTTCATCTGCTTCATGAATGGCTTCTGCGATTCCCTGGAATATGTTCTCCATGATATCTGCAAACTCTCCAGCCTGAGACTTGATCGTCTGGATCATCTCAAGATTGATATCCTGCAAAGAGGCTCCCTGCAAAAATGTATTCAGCAAAACATTCAGCTTAAGGATCTCATCATTCCCCAGCATCCGGTCTACCTGCATCAGCTTATTCTTGATCACGTTGCCATCTACTACGATAACGGCCAAAAGCTGATTCTCATCTACCTGCGACAACTGAATGAACTTAAGCTTGATATTCTGATACTGTGGTGCTGTAACAAGTGTTGCATAATTCGTATTGTATGCCAATACCTTGGCAACCTGCTTGAGCATCGACTCCATCTTGTCAACACGTTCAAGCAGCTGTGTCTTCATCTCCTGCATCTCAGTATCTTTCTCAGCCATCATATGATCTACATATAGCCGATAGCCCTGATCGGTTGGAACACGACCTGCTGATGTATGCGGTTGCATGATCAGTCCAAGTTCTTCCAAGTCTGCCATCTCATTCCGAATCGTTGCAGAAGAAAGGTTCAGATCTGTATATTTGGAAATGGTTCTTGAACCAACCGGTTCACCTGTCTCTAGATAATTAGAAATGATTGCTTTGAGTATCTTCTGCTTCCGCTCATCTAATTCCATGTACCAGACCCCTTTCCTTCTTTTTTGATTATTAGCACTCATTCTATCCGAGTGCTAACATCTGAATATAATGTACCACCCACCTTTTCGTTTGTCAAGAAAAAAACAAGAAAAATTGTGAATATTTTGTGTGTTTATGAATTCTGACTTTATATTACTATTTTCCCGTATTCTTCACGGATGTCCATATGCTCTCTATCCGTTCCGGTGACCGCAGCAATGTATCTACATGTTTTTTCAGAGCCAGTGCATGCTCATAATATACTTTCTGTTGCTCTTTTGAAAAATCAGGATATGACTTTCCTTCTTTATTCTGTATCATATACCGCGTATCAACCGGATATTCATTTCTCATTGCTATATTATAATAATTCTGATCTGCCAATGGCATACCAAGCAGCTGCATCAGATAAGTTGACAGATACGATGCACTTACATTTTCTCCTTTACCTGCCTTCTGCCAGTCATAATTACCCCAGATCACATATGGTGTAGAATATGCCAACTCCTTTTCGTCATTTTCTAACTGATCGAGTGCATAACTTGGTGCATGATCCCCAAAAAACACAACTATGGTCGGCTCGCTTTGCTGTTTCAGATAATCTGTCAGCTCCCGCAACGCTTTCCCACTCTTTGCAATCCCGCTTACATATTCCTGCACCCATCGTTTTTTATTCGGACCATATCCCAGATCATCTGCATATGTCACAGTAATATCATCCGGTGCATTTACCTTCTCTTCTCCATTCAAGATTGCAATATGATTTGCGATCGACACTGCAAAGCAGAACATCGGCTTTCCTTCCTGCTTGCTCTCATATTGCAGAACAATTTCTTTCGTCAACGACTCATCCGATATATAACCACACATGTCCTGATACGTCATTCGGGAGCGATCAACAAACCGTTCAAATCCTAATCTGGGGTATGCTACATACCGGTTCCAGAACTTACCATCGTAAGGATGAATCGCCATGGTTGCATATCCCTGATCCTTCAGATATCTGGCAAAAGATGGCTGATTCTCACTGAAATACTCCTTATACGGCACACTTCCCGTTTTCATCCCCCGGGTATTCCACCCGGTCAGAAATTCAAACTCCGTAAAATGCGTACCTCCCCCATATACATTGACATAAAGATCTCCCGCTACTCCTTCTTTGCATACTGCACGATAATCCTTCATCGGATCCTCGCTATAAGTCACCAAGCCTTCCAACCGGTCCAGATCATAAAATGCCTCGCTCATGATCACAATAATATTGGGCTGTACTCCGGTCTCCTGCGTAGAGTATCCCGCTTCTTTTTTTCCCTTCCTCACATATTGCTCATAAGAATTCCATGCCTCATCTATCGTATATGGTGTACGTTCCCTCTCCTGAAAAAGACTCTGCGTCCAATACACAAGCGGTCCGGTTCGCTCCGAACTGACAGCACTTGTCAACTGCTGCACCGAACTTTTCTTTCCATCTATAACAGAAAATACGATCAATCCGGTCAGGCAAAGAACACATCCCATCAGACACGCTTTCCGATACGCCGTCCGTTTTGCAACTGTTTTGCTTACATGCATATCTAAAAAAATCCATAAAAACAGTGTGACAAGCAACGAAAATACTGCAAACCATGTTCCTTTCCACATATGAAATTCCGCATCTTCCGCAACCTTAACCGCTTCTGACAGTTTAGACAGATCCGAAAGCGTTACACATTCATTTAACGCATTCCATTTCATATTATTGATCACACCAAAGATCAATGTAAAAACTCCTGTTATCATATATCCCGGTGTCATTTTCTTTGTTAAATTATATATAACAAACAATACCGCCGCATATAACCATACAGCATATCCTATATAATACAGATTATCTGCTGACAGCCATCCGGATATAATATCCCGATCTGCAAAAGTGATACATTGCAATTGCATAACCAATAATAGTGCCTGCAACACAATACTTACAGGCACTACCATATACAATAATATCCTCTTATGAATAGATTCTTTCATGAATTCAGCTCTTCTTTCTTCTTATGTTCGTTTCACAAATGTATGATTACATTTCGGGCAGCGGATATTCACTTTATTCCTTCCCTTCGGAACCCGGATCACCTGATGACATGCATCACATACAAAGTACACATATTCTTTATCCAGAATACTCTTGCATTTCATACGGATCATCAGTTTCAGCAATCTTGCCTCCAACACTACCTTTCCCATATAACGCATGTAGAAATCATTTTCTCTCTTGCGCTTATCCACATTCTTAGAGAATACTCTCAAATAACATAGTATGACAAATGCGGCTCCTACCAATAGAAATATCTTATTCTTCGTAAATAATGCTGCAACCACATACAAAAATCCTACTAACATGATCAGATTATTCAATTCATCCAATCCGCACCGCCGTCCCATCGCTTCCTTAATATCCTCCCGGAGCATGGTGATATACTTCTGTAACATTCTATTCGCCTCCTGCTACGTTTTCTCCCACTACAACATGAATTCTGCCATTACTGTATTACTCACATCAATTCCCCGATCCGAAAGAAAGATCCGGTCATCCTTTTCTACGAGTAATCCCTGTTGTGTATATTTCTCAATCGGTCCTGCATAGACCTGTTCAATTCCTACGTCAAAGCGTCTCCGGAATTCTTCCCTGCTTATTCCCTGCCTGCAGCGCAGACCTAAGAACATGAATTCTTCCATCTCGTCCTTACGTTTCTGGAAATGCAGATCTTTATAGTAATCACGGATAAACTCTAACAACGCATTATTTTCGTACGCACGATACTGTTCTAAATGAGAATTCCCGCTGCCTTCTTCCGTCCCTATCTGTGCATATATTCCATATGCATCATCTAATCCATAGACATCTTCATCCTCATATTCATACGCATGATACATCGATGTATATTCATCTCCCTGCATTCCGTCACTTTGCAGGAAACGTGCAATATACTCTTCCATATTCTCCGTACCGTGAAACCGGATCTTCTCCTGCTTCGCATTCTCCATGTCCACGGTCAGATAAGAGGATGCACCAAGACCCAGACCTAGATATTCTCCGCCTGTCCAATACCTTAGATTATGTCTGCACTCATATCCCGGTCTTACATAATTCGATATCTCATATCGTTCATATCCATTCTCCATCAGCATTGTCTTTGTCTTTGCATACATTGCCCGTTCCTCTTCCTCCGTCGGAAGAAGGGCAAGTAACTCCTCATTCTCTGCTAACGGTGTTTCATCTTCTATGATCAGACTATAGGCAGAGATATGCTCCGGCTGCAGTTCCATAACACATTCCAATGTATGAATATAAGATTGCTCGGATTCCCCCGGCAAGCCGGACATGATATCCACATTGATATTATCAAATCCTGCCTGTCTTGCCGCCTGAAACGCTGCCAGAAACTGTTGATAGTCATGCACACGGTTCAGCACATGAAGCATCTCGTCATTAGCACTTTGCAGGCCGATACTTAACCGGTTAATCCCTATCCGATGATACATTGCTAACCGGTCCGGTGTAAGACTGTCCGGATTCCCTTCTATGGTGATCTCTGCAGATTCTTCCACTATGAACGTCCGCCGGACAGTCTCTAATATCTGTTCTAGCAGATCCTCATTCATAAAGGAAGGTGTCCCGCCACCAATAAAGATCGTAACCACGCGATAAATCTTTGCCATCTCTTCGTAAGAAGAGATCTCTTTACACAATGCTTTGACATATTGTGTCTGTTCTTCCTGCCTGCATCCACCGAAAGATAAGAAATCACAGTACAGACATTTGGACTTGCAAAACGGTATATGAATATATAAACTTAGTTGCCTTGTCTCTTTATTCATCATCTAACTTCAATACGCTCATAAACGCCTTCTGCGGAATCTCTACATTACCGATCTGACGCATACGTTTCTTTCCTTCCTTCTGTTTCTCTAACAGTTTCTTCTTACGCGAGATATCACCACCATAGCACTTGGCAAGTACGTCTTTGCGGAGTGCTCTTACCGTCTCCCTTGCAATGATCTTGCTTCCGATTGCCGCCTGGATCGGTATCTCAAACAAATGTCTTGGAATCTCTTCTTTTAATTTCTCACACATCTTACGTCCACGTTCATATGCCGTATCTGCATGTACAATGAAAGAAAGTGCATCCACTTCTTCCTTGTTGATCAAGATATCTAGCTTCACAAGATTAGAACGGACATAACCATTCAGTTCATAATCAAAGGAAGCATATCCACGTGAACGGGATTTCAAAGCATCAAAGAAATCATAAATGATCTCATTGAGCGGAAGATCATACTTAAGCAATGCCCTCGTCTCTTCCATGTATTCCATACTCTTATAGACACCTCTGCGTTCCTGGCAAAGCTGCATGATCGCACCTACATAGTCCTTGGTCACCATGATCTCAGCAGATACAAATGGTTCTTCCATATATTCAATCTGCGATGGATCCGGCAGATTCGATGGATTCGTCAGCTCGATCATCTCACCGTCCGTCTTATGCACCCGGTACACAACACCCGGTGCTGTTGTCACAAGATCAAGATTATATTCTCTCTCCAAACGCTCCTGCACAATCTCAAGATGCAGTAAACCAAGAAAACCACATCGGAATCCAAAGCCTAGTGCAATGGAAGTCTCCGGCTCATAGCTTAGTGCGGCATCATTCAACTGTAACTTTTCTAATGCATCACGAAGATCCGGGTACTTTGCTCCATCTGCAGGATATAATCCACAATACACCATTGGATTGGCTTTCTTGTATCCCGGCAATGCCTCCTTACATGGATTGTTCGCATCTGTAACCGTATCTCCAACGCGGGTCTCCTTGACATCTTTGAGACTTGCCGTAATATATCCAACCATGCCTGCTGACAATTCTTCCTGTGGAATAAACTGGCCTGCTCCAAAAATTCCAACCTCTACAACTTCCACCGTTGCTCCCGTTGCCATCATCCTGATCACACTGCCCTTGCGTACCGATCCATCAAACAAACGGCAGAATATGATAACTCCTTTGTAAGCATCATATTTGCTGTCAAAGATCAATGCCTTCAGGGAACCGTTCACATCTCCGTTTGGAGCCGGAATCTTGGTAACGATCTGCTCTAACACCTCTTCCACATTAAGGCCGGTCTTTGCCGAAATTCTTGGTGCATCCTGTGCCTCGATCCCGATCACATCTTCAATCTCGTTCACTACACGATCCGGATCTGCACTCGGAAGATCGATCTTATTGATGACCGGCATAACTTCAAGATCATTATCAATTGCCAGATATACATTCGCAAGTGTCTGTGCTTCAATTCCCTGTGCGGCATCTACAACTAAGATCGCGCCTTCACATGCTGCAAGACTTCTAGACACCTCATAATTGAAATCCACATGTCCCGGTGTATCGATCAGATTAAAGATATATTCCTGTCCGTCTTTTGCCTTATAGACAATACGAACCGCCTGTGCCTTGATCGTGATACCACGTTCTCTTTCTAACTCCATATTATCCAGCACCTGGGCCTGCATCTCCCGTTCTGTCAGTAACCCTGTCTTTTCTATGATACGATCCGCCAGGGTCGACTTCCCATGATCGATATGTGCAATAATACAAAAATTACGAATCTTACTCTGGTCTGCGTGTGCCATTCTTTTTCTCCTCTATTTCATTCATCAGCCTGTTTTCGCTGTATTCTTTCGTCCTATATTCAACGACAATCCACTTTATTGTAGCACAACTTCATTGTTTACTCAACACTTTATCAAGTATTGCCGCCAATGGCTCCATGGCATTTTTCTCTTCTTCCACAGTATTTGTCTGGGCCCCTGCCTCAATCAGACAAGCCCTCGGCATCAGATGCATATTGAATCGTAAACTTCTCACATAGATCTTTCTTACATAATCTCCATATAATTCCTTTCCGGCCAGATACATCTGAAAACTAAATGCCAGGTTCTCATTCCGGTAAGGATTATACAGATACGCAATCTCCCCATTTCGATTAGACCTGCTGACTCCATTTAAAAACATGATCTTTGCCGTCTGCTTTCCGTTAATATCCGTCACAAGCCGGATATCTTCATCCACTCCATCCCGATGCAGATCGATCACCACCTCTATTGACGGATTTGCCTCTAATATCTTTGAGACATTTGCGTATGCCATCTCATATGCACGATTCCGGTCCAATGCACCATCGATCACGTCATACAGTGTCTCATCATGATATGTAGCGATACCATATTGTTTTTCTAATATTTCTTCTAAGTATGCACCCACACCTATAATGGTATCTTCTTTCACACCCTCCCTGCTGTCCGCAAAGCTTTCTGATCCATGTGTATGATAAATAAGGATCTTGTCCGTACTCATATCCCGAAGATCTGAAACACGAAGATCGGTATCTAACAGATTATTCATTGTCATTTCTTCTGCAGACAGGCTCGTATTACTGTCTACAACAAATATCTTATTAAGCAGAAACTCCGGTTCACTTAATTTCTCCCTTGTATACGTTGTTCCGACCGTCTCATTCGTCACCGGTATGGCATGTTCCGTTGTTGCCGGATGTTCTTCCACTGCAAGATCGGTATTTACCGGCACATCTCCTTCATCCTCATAAAACCACTCCGGCACATCATATCCACTGATATAAGCCGCCTCCTGTACTCCATATTCTTTTTCATATGTAAAAAGCGGAATCATCATTGATGTGACATATTCCGTCAGACATTTGACAGAATCTATCGGAATACCCATAAGAACCCATATCAGGAACAATACACTCACCAACTTACATTTCCGCTTTCTTTTTGGATTGTTCTGATTATAATTCATACTATCATCATATTCAGTCTTTCCTTATTGTATGTCATCACGCCGCAAAAACAGCCTGATTAATTGCCTCTGAGATCGTATAACTGATTCGCTTTACTGCCTCATCAATATCCTTTGGTGTCACAAACATGTCTTCCAGATAAGGTGTCACCATCTCACATGCGAGTTGATACCGTTCTTCCTCGTTAAATTTCTTCAGCACATTTTTTGCCGACTGTTTACCGATCGCATCTACTAATACATCCATCGCATCGTTCACGATCGTTGGCACGGCAATTACTGTCGGCACCCCAATTGCCAGCACCGGGATTCCCACACTTTCCTCATTGATCGCACTTCTATGATTGCCTACCCCGGATCCCGGCGTAATTCCGGTATCTGCCAACTGAATGGTCTTATTCAATCGATCCGACTCTCTTGCCGCTAATGCATCAATCACGATCAATAACTCCGGTTTGATCTCATCGATCAGTGCCTTCAATACCGTAACCGCCTCCATACCGGTCTGTGCCATAACTCCCGGTGCAATCGCACTTATTTCCGCACTATGTGAAATGATCCCTTCCTTTAATAAATGTCTCGTCACATATAAATTGTCAATTACAAATGGTCCTAGTGCATCCGGTGTCACTTCCCGGTTACCAAGCCCCGCTACCATGATCCGTTTCCTGTTTCCTACAAATTGCCGCAGATGTCTGGCTAACACCTCCGTCATCGGCTTGTGAAACTCCTCATCCGCCCTCCGAAGCTGTTCGCTTTCCAATGTAATATATGTTCCAACCGGTTTTCCTAACTGCATCGCTCCCTGCTCATTTTCAACTACAATACGAACTTCCTTAATATCGGTATCTCCGTTATTTTTCGTCATTACATGAACACCTCTGATCGGTTCATCACTTTGAATCTCCTCTTTCATCTCTACCGCTAAGTCTGTTCTTCCACGCATACAGATTACCTCCTTCTTACATTCCTATACAAGCTATTTCCACTTGTTGGAATATTTATTCATTTCTGCCTCTTTCGTCCTGTAATTTTTGAAAAAGATATTGACAAAGTATGGAAGATTATGTATGATAAGCAAGTATGTTTACATTAGATTGTCCGTGTCCGGTTTTAATGTAAAACCATAACATATATCATATTTAGAGAATGGAGGTGTTTTCATTGGCTAATATCAAATCTGCAAAGAAGAGAATTAAGGTTATCGAGACAAAGACTTTAAGAAACAAGATGGCGAAATCTAAGTTAAAAACTATCATCAAGAAGTTTGAGGCTGCTGTAGCTGCTGGCGATAAGGCTGCTGCGGAAGCTCAGTTAAAGGTTTGTACATCTGAACTTAGCAAGGCTGCTGCTAAGGGCATCATGCACAAGAATACCGCTTCTAGAAAGATTTCCCGTTTAGCTGCCGCTGTGAACAAGATGGCATAATGGCAAGTATAGAACGCACAAGGCTATCACGTATGTGATAGCCTTATTTTTGTCCTTCTCTCTTCATTTTCCACAGAATCCAACAATCAGTAACTCCACACCGACAATATCCTTAACCCGGCCGGCTTTAATATGCTGCTCGGTATCCTGACACTGCTCTACCATATCCCGTAATTGTTCAAAGGTATATTTCGCTGCCTGTGAAGCATACTTTTTCACACTGAACGGTGGAATTGCACAAGTGGCTGCAATCTCTTTGTTATTCTTACCACCTTTTGCCAATGCCGCCACCTGCATCAGAATGTTAAAATGTCTCAATAACATACGAAGAATCCCGATTGGTGCTTCCCTTAACGCCAACAGATCCCGATATAAGGAAAGCGCCTGATTCCGGTTATGGGTTCCGATCGCATCTAACATGGCAAACATCTTACTTGTCGCCTGGCTGACACACACCGTCTGTACATCCTGCACTGTTATACAGGGATCCTCATACTTATAGCAGAATAATTTCTCTAATTCGTTACGAAGCAACAGCATATCCGTTCCCATATGCTCTACGAAATAGAAGATTGCTGTATCGTCCATTGACTTGCCTTCTTCTTTACATAACCCCTTGATCCATGCTAATAACATCTTCTCATCCGGCGTATTCATCTCACAGGCATATCCGTTCTTACTGATCCACTTATACAGTCGATTCCGTTTATCTACTTCCGATTCTAAAAATACAATATGGGTAGAATCAGGCAACTCTTCTAATTGTTTTTCAAAATTATCCGGTGTCTTCTTAAACAGACTGGTATTCTCTACTACGATCACCCGTTGTTCTGCAAAAAAAGGCAGTGTATTGGCAGTCTCCAACAATTCCTGCACGTTGAGACCATTTCCATGAAATCCGGTAACATTCATGTTATCTTCGGGGTCTGCCAATGCTTTGATCAATTTGTCCCTATATTGATGTTTCAGGTAGTCTTCCTTACCAAATAACAAATAACAGCCTTTGATCTGACCACTCTGAATATCCTGATTAATATTCTTCATATATGCTATATCCCACTTTCTATCTTACAGTACGAATCCGATACTGCCTCCCGTCTGAGTCTATCGTAATTCCTCCCACATCTTTTGTCAAATAAATCTGTTTACAATATTTTCTTAACCGTTCCATAACTTCCCGTGCCGGATGTCCATATCGGTTCTTAGCTCCTACCGAAACCAATGCGGTTTGAAATGATATTCGTTGCAGGAATTCTTCTGAAGAAGCAGTTGCCGAACCATGATGTGCCACTTTCAACACGGTAATCTGTTCCGGTAGCTCCGGCAATAACTTAGCCTCAATCTCTGCATCCATATCTCCCGTAAATAATGCTGTAAATTTTCTATATTGTATGTATAATACCATACTTCCCTGATTCTTATCCTCATATCCCCTCTTCTCCGGGTTCATACAGAGAAAGGAAACCTCTCCTATCTTAACCTGATCTCCGGTCTTCATATAATAGATTACACTTCCCTTTTGTTTCGCTTTTGCTACTAGCTGCTGATACGCCTCATCCGGATTCGTAATAGCCGGCATTACCAGATACCGGATGGTTACCGTTGGTTCTTCCAAAAGCTCCGCAATTCCACTATAGTGATCGCTGTCACTATGTGAAACAAAGACATAATCCAACCTTGCACCACCGTAATATTTGATACCATTTTTCAGCACATAAGAGCCAACCTTCTTCACAGAACTGCTGCCACCATCGATCAGTATATTCTCTCCCGACGGCATTTTTAGAAAAATGCCATCCCCCTGTCCCACATCAAACATGCATATGCGCAACGGTCCCGGCAAATAAAACAATCCAAACAGACTTAAAAGAAAGCAAAGAAACATCATCTGCATCCGATAGCGCTGTCGATATCCCATCCATATAACCACTGCCAGTAACAGATAATATCCAATGATCCACATCACGCCCGGTCTTCCCGTACAGATCGTATGTCCCGGAATCTGTTCGCAGCATCTGCAAAGAAACTGATAACATGCAAAAATTCCCTTTGCCGGGAATGCAGTTACTACACCGAACGCAAGACTCACACTTCCAAGCACGGCTGTTACTATCAAAAAGAATAACAATATACTCATAAGCGGCACTACGATCAGATTCAATAATACACTATATACCGGAACCTCATAGAAAAAGTAAAGCATGATCGGAAGCAGCACGAGCTGTACACTTATACTCACAAGCATTCCATCCAACACTTTCGGTAAATTCGGAAACCACATACGAAAAACCGGCTGTACAACTGCTATTCCGATCACAGCTCCAAAGGACAGCAGAAACCCTGCCTGATTCAGCTGATTCGGCTGATATAGCAACATAAGCAACATTGCCGCAGCAATTGCCGTCAGGCTGTCATATTTTCTTCCTGTTATATCTGCTCCTATGGATATGATCAGCATAACAACCGCACGCAAAGTTGCTCCGGTAAGACCTGCCATCATTCCATATAACAGAATAAAAACAATACCAATTCCTGCAGCAACTAGATAGCTTCCGAACCATTTACGCAGCATCTGATACAGTGTCCCGCCAAGCATGGCAATATGCAATCCGGAAATTGCGATCAAATGTGCAATTCCATTTCTCTGATATAACTGTTTCACATCTGCATCCAGATTCGTCCGGTCACCTAACACCATTGCCCCTGCCAAAGAAGCATCTGCTTCCGAGAACAACCGTGCATAGATCTGTGCAATATGATCTCTCACTGTATATAACGCCGCTTTAACCGAATACCTCCGGGAATCCATTGTATGGATCCTCACCTGTTGCAATGAGAATATATTGCCTTTTCCAAGCTGATAATTTCTCTCATCAAAACCGCCCGGATTAGATGCTGTCTCAAAATTCCTTACCGTTCCCGTTCCTTCCAGATAGCATCCAATGGAATATTCATCCTCACACTCGATCCATATCCGGCAACGGATTCCTATCTGCCCCAATCTGCTGACAGCTACCTGATACCGCGTTCCTTTTGTCCGAACTTCCACATCCGTGATCCTGCCACAAAAAGAAAGCAGAGTACCATCCTCCACTGTGCAGATCTGTTGTTTATACTGCTCATAACCGTAGGCAGCAGCTCCCAATGAAAAAAACAACATGCCTATATATAACCATCTTTTATTAGAACAAATATAGGAATTCTTTCCAAAGGTAATAACGATCAGTAAGCCCGCCGCTACTGCTCCTATGCACCACACAGATCCATATCTTATAGCAACTTCCCCAAGCACGAACAAGATAACCCAGCAAAGCACAGGACGTTTCACTTATTCCGTTGTATCCTCCTCAATCAAGTCTAAATTACGTTCAAAAATTCCGTCAAACTCCATAGTTTCCCTAAAATACTGCTGTTTCTCACCATTCTTTAGAAATTGCACCTTCGAAACCGTCGGCAGTTCAGCTAAAGAGTTCACAATAGAATATACAATAATATCATTCTTCAGAGAATTATCTGTATTATAGAATTCATCACTTAAATCCACATAACAGATACCATCTTTTACTGAAATATTCCGGATTGTAGTATCCTTTGGCACAGTCCTGACATAACCATCCCTGTCCGGTCCTTCGATCAGTGACTCAACAACAAGACGATCTAAGGATGTTGTATTGGAAATCTCAACAGACTTTCGATATTCTTTCAATGCATCTCCTGCTTCATTGGCAAAGTATAGGATAATTGCACCTTTCTGCTTATACCCATTCTCTCCTCCAAACGACATGGTAAATGAATCCTGATCAAAATTCTCACTCACCGTTGCTGTCTCCGGATCCGAACTGGCAAGATCCGTAAGTGACAGCGTAACACTGTTCACTTGTGGCAGTTGCAACAATGTCTTAACCACACAAGTCTTAAAGAACAATAAGGACTCTGCATCAACGGAGGAATATGCCACATTAAACATTAATTCTATCCTTCCATGATGATGCTCGGCATTGCAGCTTGTATACGAAATTCCCTCCGGCACAGATGCCTGATACTCCGCTGTAGTAGCCGCTCCCGATAACCGGCCTACTAATTCTTTCACCTGAGCTGCCAGCTCTCCCCGTTCCTTTAGTGTATATTTTTCTTTGACAACATTCGTCTGATCTCGGTTAACATAATATAAATAAATCTGATCTTTCGCTAAGGACTCCTGTGTTGTCGCCTGTTGTCCGGTCTGTCCGCAGCCGGCCAACAAAACCAACAACATGCACAGTATCATGCCCAACCATTTTCTCATACCTTTCATTCCTTTCATTCCGCCACTATATTACGTATATATGATTCCAATCTTCCTAATCTGACCATCAACTAACATATTTCAGCGGAATACGCACGGTAAAAGTAGTTCCTTCACCCGGCTCTGAATATAACTTGATCGCACCTTTATGCATCAGAATCGCATTCCTTGTAATGGCAAGTCCCAAGCCGGTTCCTCCGGTCTCCCTGCTTCGTGCTTTATCTACACGATAGAAACGCTCAAATACCTGCGCCTGACATTCTTCCGGAATTCCTACGCCATTATCCTGAACCTTAACATAGAAGAATTTGTGATCCGCATTCAGGGATACATGCACGCTTCCTCCATCTTCATTATATTTAACCGCATTCTCAATAAGATTAGAAAAGGCAAGTGATATCTTCACCTCATCTACCTCACCAATGACTTCTCGAAAACTCTCAAATACCACTTCAATGTTACGTTTCGCTGCCAAAGGCTTAATTCTCTTTAATAATAATTCAAGCAGCGCATTGATATTCACCGGCTCAATATTAAGACCTGCTGCCTTCTTATCCATCTTAACCAATGTAAGCAGATCGGTGATAATCTTATTCTCCCTGTCAATCTCCTCTACGATATCCGTCATGAATTCCCGATACACTTCATTCGGAACTTCTTCCTGCATCAACAAGGAATCTGCCAATACCTTCATTGAAGTAATTGGCGTCTTCAATTCATGTGACACATTTGACACAAATTCCTGTCTGGAATCCTCTAGCACCTGCATCTTGTTCAACAATACATTAAAGGAATCCGTTAATCTGGTCAGTTCATTAAATCTGCTTTTCACCTGCAAGCTCTCTAAATGTCCCTGATTCAGCGTCAGAATCTGTTCATTTAATATCTTAATATCTTTCACACTGATATTAGCAATAATAAAAGCCGCAACACACGCAAGCACCGCGAACAGAATGATCAGTATATTTGCCTGCCTGGCAATATATACATTCGTATCATCAATATCCTTCAAAGATACCATGGCGATCATCACACCATTCGTTACCTTCTCTGAATTAACAATCGGAACAATGATCTCTGCGTAATCATCTAACATCCGGATGTTCTTATCCTTCTCTCCACGCATTACATGAACTACTTCATCATAGATCATATAGTTGTTCTGATCGATCGTATACGTATCTTTTACAATCTTATAGGTAGAATCCATGACCAGTATTCTTCCATCCCATACATTTGCAAGCTGGTCAATCTCTACATTCAGATTGCTCTGCATCGTGTCAATCGTAAACTGATTGGCTAAGATCTGATTACCAAGAATGCTACATTGATTCTGTACCAACTGCAGTTTCTCTTCCATCGACTTATCCGTATAGGAATGTTTTAGCACAATATTAAATACAAGCATTGCACCGACAGCCAGCAGAAAAAAAGATAAAAAAACCAGCATCTTAAGACTGCGAAACGGGTTCGTCTTCTCTCTATTTCTTAAAATAGTAACCAACTCCCCACTTTGTCTGAATATACTTTGGATCACCCGGATTGGTCTCAATCTTCTCCCGTAGTCTTCTTACATGAACATCAACCGTTCTCCCATCTCCTAATGCATCACTGCCCCATACCGCTTTCAGCAGATCATCACGGGAATATACCTTGTTCGGATGAAAAAGTAATAGTGTGAGAATATTGAATTCCTTTGCAGTCAGATTAATATCCTTCCCTGCAATAGAGACTCTTCGGCTTTCCAATTCAATCGTCATATCACCCTCTGTCAATAGCTTTGGCTGTTCCGCAACAGGTGCCTTTTTCTGATTTCTTCGGATGATTGCCTTAATCCTTGCCTTCACCTCTAATATATTGAATGGTTTGGTAATATAATCGTCAGCACCGTATTCCAGTCCCAAGATCTTATCCATATCATCGCCTTTAGCTGTTAACATAATGATCGGAACATCAGAAAATTCCCGGATTGCCTGACACACTTCAAAACCGGACAGACCCGGCAGCATAACATCCAAAAGGATAACATCAAATTCACTATTCTTAGCAAGTTCTAACGCATCCTCACCATTATAAGCTGCGGTCACCTGCATCTCGTCCTGCTCTAAGGAAAACTTAATGCCTTTCACGATCAGCTTCTCATCATCTACAACTAATACTTTTTTCATTCCCAACTCTCCTCTATACTATCAAAAGAACCTCTATACTTTGATACTGTTCTTAATCTTGTCAAATACGCCTTGTTTAATACCGGGTATATTCATTAATTCCTCTATAGATTGAAAATCACCATATTCTTCCCGATATTGAATAATAACTGTAGCTTTGCTCTGTCCGATTCCGGGTAATGTCATCAATTCCTCTTCTCCTGCCTGATTGATATCCACCAAACCATCTGACTCCTGACTACCTTGAACAGCCTCTTGCGTATCTTCCATTCCCGGAACATATATCGTCTGTCCATCCGTTACGCAGACCGCCTGATCCAACGCCTCAGCCCGTGCATCTTCCAGGACACCTCCGGCTTTCTCTAATGCATCACAGACTCTCGAACCATCATCTAGTGCATACACGCCCGGTTGATTCACATGGCCACAGACATATACATATATCTGTTCCCCATCCTTCACCGAACTATCCTCGGTCACATCTTCCTCAGTTGCTGTCTCTGTCTGAAGAGATACGGTCTCCTGCTGCCTGCATCCGGTTGTCATCCATACGCAACATACAATTATCATTATCATTTTCCATTTCATTCTAATTACCTCCTAAAATAGCATTGCAGCATCATAATTCTGATCCCACTATCATTCCAGAAGTATATAAAGAAAATGACAAAAAAGATATATAATCATAATACATAAAAAAGTTGCACTTTACAACTCCTTTTCCTTTAATTTTTAGATTTTTTAAGATATCCCTCGTTAATATCACACAAAAAAGCAATAAATATTTGACATTTTTATACAAAAATACTAATATAGTAAAAAAAGTGTATAGGGGGGTATTTTTATGAAGTTTCCAACAATCAAAAGAACAGAGGACGCATTTGGTATACAGCACAAGCTAACAACTACCATATCGAGGCTCCTGACTATTTCACTCGCCTGCCTAGGGCTTATTGCTATTGTACTGAACTATAATAATACGAACAGTCTGCTAAAACAGACCTTTTCCGAAACAGCCAAGATTGCAGCCAGCAAAGTAGGTTACGAGATACAATCTTTTGCCAACATTGTAACTGAGATTGGTTGCGATTCCGCTTTTACCGACACATCTCTCAGCACATCGGACAAACAGGCAATCATCGATCAGAAAATTAAGACCTATGACTTAGAACGCGGCAATCTAATAGGAACCGATGGCATCAGTATTTTTGATGGTAATGATTACAGCACACGTGATTATTTCAAAGCCGCCATGAATGGTGATACTTTCATAAGCGATCCTTTGGTCAGCGCGGTTACCGGCGATCTTACGATCATCGTAGCTGCTCCGATCTGGAAAGATGGTGTTCCGGGTACAACTGTTATAGGTGTTGTCTACATCGTCCCGGATCCTGACATATTGAACGATGCTGTTGCCGGCATTTCCGTCAGCAAGAATAGTTCTGCTTATATGATCAATGCGGAAGGAACAACAATTGCACACAAAAATACAGAAAGCGTGAAGAATCAGGAGAATACAACAAAAGATGCCAAGACAGATTCCTCTCTTAAGAAACTTGCTTCCTTAGAAGGTAAGATGATGAAAGGCGAATCCGGCTTTGGTACATACCGTTATAACGGCAAAAAAAAGTTCTTAGCTTACGCTCCGGTTCCGCAAAGCAACAATTGGAGTATCGCAATTAATGCTCCAACAAGTGATTTCATGTCCACCACGATTTTAGGAATCATCCTGGTTATTATAGCAATCATAGTTTCCGTTACTGTAGGTATTTCATTAACTATGAAAATTGCTATGGCAATCGGTAATCCGATCAAAGAATGTGCTAACCGCCTTGTCCTGCTTGCAGAGGGTGATCTGAATTCACCGATTCCTGCCGGTTCTTCCGATGACGAGACCGGTATTCTTACAGAAGCCAGTTCCAAATTGGTAAATGGCATGAATATGATCATCAAAGATATTGACTTTTGTTTGAGTGAGATGGCAAAAGGCAATTTTGCAGTACACTCTTCGGCACCGGACAGTTATATAGGGGATTTCTCCAATATCCTAGTTTCGTTAAGAGATATCAAAGTATCCTTAACGCAGGCATTAACAGGGATCAAAGAAGCGTCCGACCAGGTAGCAGCCGGTTCCGGACAGCTTGCAGAAAGTGCAACCGACTTAGCAACCGGTGCAACTGAACAGGCCGGTGTTGTTGAAGAATTATTTGCAACCGTAACAGAAGTAACAAACCATTCACAGGAGAATGCCAAGAAAGCTTCTGATACCAGTTCCCTTGCCCGTGCCATTGGCATAGAGGCTAAGAACAGTTCAAAACAGATGGACGAAATGAACATTGCCATGCAAAAGATCAGCGATACCTCGCAACAGATTAATCTCATTATCGCCAATATTGATTCGATTGCAAGTCAGACCAATCTTCTTTCTCTTAATGCTTCTATCGAAGCGGCCAGAGCCGGAGAAAGTGGTGCCGGTTTTGCCGTAGTTGCGAATGAGATCGGACAACTCGCCAAACAGAGTGCCGATGCGGTGGAGAATACACGTAATCTGATTCAGGCAGCCCTGAACGAAGTAGAGAACGGAACCGTTATCGTTGAACAGACTACCAATTCTCTTAATCAGGTCATTTCTCAGATCGAGGGAATCGTATCCGAGATTGAACATGTTGCAACGGCTGATGAACGACAAGCCGACAGCATGTCAGAATTGAATCAGGGCATCGAACAGATCTCTAACGTAGTTGAGAACAATTCCGCTACAGCCGAAGAGTGTTCTGCCACCAGTGAAGAACTTTCCGCACAGGCGTATACGCTAGATGACCTGATTGGACATTTCACTCTGTCCGAAGAATAAATATCACCCTTGCACAGCGTAAGTGACGGACGGGACGCGCATGTTTTAGGTTGTGAACCCGGCTTTTGAGTGGTGTCATGTTGCGGCAGGCACATTCGCATTACGACTCGCACGCAGCAGACACTAATGCTCCTAATAATAAGCGAACTCATGTAAAAGAAGATATGGATTCTTGAATGTATATATGCGTTATATGAATACATTCTTAATCCATATCTTCTTTTGGTTCGTTCTGCTTATTACTACGTCGCAAAGTGCTGGCGTGCTCCACGTACCTGCTTGCAATCATGACAGACCACCCAAAGCCGGGATCTACTT